>ODAI011043944.1_pt1 | contig 24131 bp, 18 predicted proteins | sample 1539321 | NCBI WGS metagenome assembly ODAI01 (sample SAMN02144231, study PRJEB22623) | gut metagenome | biome: sheep rumen | host: Ovis aries | place: New Zealand | reverse complement strand
TCTTATATACCTTCTCTTCAGTACATGAAGCCAACAACGTTACACCTATTATATATAATAAGGTACGCAAGAATATCTTATGCATATGCCTAGTAATTTATATCGACTGCAAAAATAAATAAAAAAAGGGAAAACTCCAAATGATATCAAGTTTTTATATATCAAAAAATAATAATTGTCCCCCACTCCACTGAGCGGGGGACAGTTGTTTCCATTCTATATGGCACTTACAAGTTTCCGGTACTTCCCTTGAGCAATTTTTTGGATGATTTTTTGCTCTTCGAAAAGATTACACTTATTCGATGCCGTGGAAATGGTACTGAAACCCCAGATTTCCTTAACGTTCTGAGTCGTGAAAGTATCAGGCAGAAGTTTAAAGAACTTGGCAGTCTTGTCGTAGGTGTTACGTATCTTCTTATCACGTTTCTCATTGACGAGAAAGTCTTGCAACATCTGACCGAACAGGACCTCTTCATTACTACTGATGACATCAAACATCAACGTAGCGAAATCGAGATGCTGCTTGGTGATAGTGACAGTCATAGTGCGCTGTACTTCTTCCAATGACTTCTGGGTAGAGAGCACGTGAGGAATGCAAACCGCCATCACCTTATCCTGCAGGCGCATGCACATGGTCACGGTAGCCTCATCTCCGCAGTTATCAGCCTCTTCTGCTCTGGCAGCAATCAGGTTGTAGATGTGACGAGTCAACTTGCCAACACCCTTAATCTCACCTTCCATCCCATTGAATGTTACGCCCCATTGCTTCATCTCGTTTGGGTTTTTCATGCTCTTTGCCTTGGCACAGTAGGGACGCATCTTGAACTGAAGGTCAGGCATGAGGAAACAGGTGAGACGAGTGGATAAACCATCACCGATGTTACCGGGGTTGACAAACTTGTCGAGTGCCACACTGGTACCTGTTGCCACCATATTGAAACACATCGGCATGACCTCATTGACACTGTCCTTGTTGGCATAATCCACACCGTTCGTTTCGTTGTGGAAAGCCTGCAACATAATGTCTCGCTTTTCCTGAAAATTACCTGAAGCCTTGACCACAGAGAGAAGCTCGGATGCAAATGTGTAGAGATGACGACCGTAGACCTCACCATTGGGAAGTGTGACCTGGGCATTGAGCATTCGGCGGTAGAAAACATTGTTAGAGGTCTTTACCGGACAATAGCGCACCATCTTTTTCGGACGCTTTAATGCCTCTTTCTCCTGTTCTTTTTGTGAAGTCTCACGCTCGCTAAGTCCTTCTTTATACATACGCTCCTCTGCACGACCTTCCTTGTCTTCCTTGAGCATGACATCCATGATGTACTCATCGAGTTTGGCGGCAGCTCCCTTTCCTGATGCTGGCTTGCCTATTTCGAAATCATAGCAGTTCAGACGGTGTGGATTGCCTTCCCAGTCTTGATACCAGCAGTTGGTGAGCAGTGTGCCATACATTCCACTCGACAAAATGATACCACCCATCTTGATGAGATCGCCCTCAATATAGTCGACTACCGGCTTATAGCAGCCTAAGCGTATTTTCGTCATACGCTCATACCATTCCTGATACGGAAGTTTCGACTTGCTGATACCAGAGAGCAGATCGACGCCAGCATCGACAAGAGCATGGTACATCCGCTTGGGAATGCGGTTCTCCTCTTTGAAGGCCATTGCAGACTTGACGGTTTGTGCAACATTCTCCCCACGCTCCTTGACGATCTCGTCAACCCAAGGCTGAGCACGCAGAATGCCCTCAATCATCACAGGATCGCTGTCTGTAATGTAACGCAGCTCATCGGCCAAGCACAATGAGGTCTTGTGGCGCTCACCTTGCTGAGGCTTTTCATCACCGATCCAGCAGTCTACAATCTTCTGCATCTCAACGCCTTTGTATTTGCAGTCTGACATGACTAAATCCCGAATTTCCGAATTCCGAACTACGGGCTCTGACTTCTCCTTCTTTGATGAGCTGTCGCCCTGACGGTAGACTTCTCCGAACAGTTTGTCATAGTCGGCATTCTCACAGCTGAAGAGTCCTTCCGGATTATAATAGAGGATATCGCCAGCCAGGGCTGATGGGGCAAACGACATGCGCGAGGCATCCTTACAGCTTTTATCGACAGGGAGATTAAGGAGCTTGCCCATAGCAAGTGCATTGTCAATCAAGTTGCCCCACTCCTGGCGGGCTTTAAACACCACCTTCAATCCCTCGTCTGATGAGGTCTTGAAGATCAGATAGATGCCGAGTTCCTCCAGCTGTTCTGGAGTCCAGCGGGCAAAGATCTGCTCAGGTCGCTCCTTCAGATGGTCAGAATCAAGCACGGCCAGACCATTCAGATGGGCAGACGTCTGAAAGCGCCACTTGGCCTTCTGCAAGACCTCTTTCTTTTCGCCGTTCTCCCAGACTGGGACAAGTTTCTCTGTGACATCGAAGTCATCGGCCACGAAAATCAGCCCGGGAAGAGTCTCCTTGACTTTCTGGGCATTGTTCTTGTCGCCAGCGAAAAGGTACTGACGAATCTGGCTGACCTTGCGCTCGCTCTCGGGATCGTTAAACACTTTGTTGAGCTCCTCGGCAGAAGTAATGCACTCTACAGGGCTCCACATTTTTCGTTGAATTGTTAAATTAATCATGATGTATAATGTTTAAAAATGAATAATACTACCTATTTAGCCTCCCAGCACGGCCTTTTGCGCTGCAAAGCTAATCATAAAAATTGGTATTACCATGGCTTTCCTTCTCCTGACCAGATAAGACCAGAAAAGACCAGAAAAGACCAAGAAAATTGAAAATAAGTGGCGCTTATGAAGCCATAAACGCCACTTATTTAACGGAAATGAGGGTATCTAAGATGATTTGCTTGACACGTTTGTAATCCTCGCCATCATAATCATAGGCCATCGTATTCGTGTAGTTGTTATATGATGACTTGCTGACATCTTTGCTGTCCAGACTGAAGGCTGCGAGAAACTGCTCATAGCTGGGGCGTCTGATTTCTCCCAAATCGATTGCTGCTCTAGTAGGCATCACCAGAGCCTTGGGAGTTGTCTTTCCGAGGGTAAGTTCCTGCAGTTTTGCTACCAGCACCTCAGCCTTACGCCTTTCAGTACACAAGCTGAGAAGATCATTAGGACTGGCTTTACTAATGTCGGGCAGGAAATCGATGTCATAGACACTGGCTCGGCATTCGAGTAAGTCTGTCAGAATGCTGATCTCGTCGAGGATGGTGAAGAAGCTGTCAATATCGTCACTTGAACACTGGCTCTTTTCGTCCCATAAGAATCGGGCGATATATGTCCAGCCTTCAGGCTTCTTCATACATTTGATCCAGTGCTTGCCAATCAAGGTTCCGCCCATGCTGTCTATCAGCTTCTGCCTCTGCTCTGTGATCTCCTGTTGATGCAGCTCGGGGGGAGTGGAATTGAGCAGATAGCGTATATGGGGCAACGCCGATCCATAGGTGGCCAGCAGTTTCTCAGCGAAGAGCAGCTCCGCTCTTTCTGTCGACGAGGTGTTGATATATACCTTTCTCATCTTATCCCAGCCTGCCTCGCGAGCCTCTTCCTTGCGCTCAAAGAGACTTTTGCGCAAGGAGTCGATGTCGAAGATCTGCCTGATGGTAGCGTCATCGATATTTGTGAATGTACTTCTTGCCGAAGTGTAAGGTCTTTCGTTGCTGTTTATCATGATTACTCGGGTCGTGTTGCAGCCTCGCGCCAGTATAGACGTGAGAAGAAATCGAGCAGATAGCCCTGCTCCGTGGTATAACTATTGTGAAGGTCGATATCAACCTCTGCCTCTAACAGACGGTCTGAGGCATACTCGAGCATCTGAGGGGCATAATTCCGTTTGCCAAGTTCGCTCCAGGCATAGGGGCGAGAGGGCAGACGGCGCATGGCCTCCTTGAGGATGTCGCGGGCTGCCGTCACCATGTCGGGATCGAAATGATTGGGCAGCAGACCCCAGGTACAGTCGTGGAGCACAATCTCGTCCATCGTCAGTCCCAGCTCTTTACCTTCAGCGATGTGACTGTTCACGGTCTCCACATGCTTCGTCATGGCGATGATAAATTCACGTGAAGACATCTTCTTGTCGAGAAAGTCATCCCACTCGTTCCAGTAATCGGCGTAATAATCCTGAGCTGCGTCGTAATAGTCGCTGATCTTGTTAAACTCCTGCCTTCTCACCACACAGGCCACGTAAGCAGCCAGGTTCTCCAGTGGCGTGGAAAGCAGCCAGTCCATCAGTTCCTTGTTGTCGATGGTGAACGAAGAACCATAGCGGGCATCAATCTGTTCCACTGCGTACAAGCCCTCGCGATCGATATCGTCCTTCCATTCGCGCATACCTATTAATATAATATTAAGATCGAAGGGCAGGCTTTGTATCAGATGCCAGCTCATCTTCTCCAATGCGTTCTTATCGCTACCCCAGCCAAGGGTAAATCTATAGTCGGGCGACAATAACTCGTCGAGTTGTTCAAGCGTTTCTATTCTTTTACTCATCGCTATCGTTTTAAACAGGCTGCAAAGTTACCGTTTTTTTCTGAATCCGCCAAAAGATCAGTTCGGATATTCGGATATTCGGAATTTTGCTATATTTTGATAGAATTCGAAATATTTACATTCATATCACATAAAAATCCGAATATCCGAAAAGCCGAAAACTTGAATCAAACGGACATCAAGGCTCTCAGAGTTCTGCTGCTGTATGTTATAGTCCATGCTTGTGGCATAGATGTCTGTCAGTTTTTCGTAGCGCGGACGCTATTGACACGATAGCCACGCTGATAACGGCATCAAGATTGTAGAACTGTGTCATGTAGTTCTTGCCATCTGATGCAGTATGTGCAAATTTTGCACATACTGCGCTCTCGTTCAATTCACCAGAATCAAAGATATTCTTTAAATGCTTTGTTACCACACTTCTATCACAATCGGACAACATACCCATCGCTTTTTGGGTACACCACACAGTCTTATATATGATCCAACATAGCTCATCGATTACTTGTATCATCTTTCATTTCTTCATAAAGTGCCACCGGACCTAAATGCCAAAGTTTTGTTGCCTCTTTCTCCAATCGGCTATAGGTGCTCGAAAGATAAATATCCTTGATAGCATCAGCTATGCTTACATTTTTTTCTTCAGAAAGCATCTCCGCCATCCAACTAACTTTGGAAGGAAGGAAAAGATATAGATTATCTTGTGATACATTCAGATTCATAATGCCACCTCCTTTGCTTCAACGAAAACTAAAAAACGCAGTGATTGTGAAGTATGAAACAAGTATTGGTCGACTAATTTATACGTTTTTAACTCACGTTTCAGTTCCTCTTTGTCCAAGACACCACCCTCATAAAGAGCAAAAGCAGCATAAACTCTGTCGTTGGCGACAGGGCCATAAACAATGTCATAGTCATGCTGAAATCCTTTCACTGTGCGATTCTGATGTACAAAGTCTATCCATTCGTCTGAAGGTTGATAGAAAACAAGGCTTTTGGTCTTTCTCAACGCAGACTCGTCAAACTCATAGACATTAACATATCCTTTGCCAACATTCAGTTCTTGAGCCTTTCGCCTCACCCAATTCTCTGCCTGTTCAAATGAGGTAGTTGCATAAAAGCCCTTGCCGTAGTCAAGTGTACGGCTGGCTTCACGTATTTCAGGTTTGTCGACCTGTTCTAAACTTCCATGATAGAGTTTCATGCCGATTCTGTTTTTCTTAAATTGATAAACTCCTCAATGTCTTCCATGATCCACTGACGGCTTTGAGAGTGTAGTGGCTCATAATTCTCTTCCAGATAATTCAAGACGCCGAATTGATTGAATATTTTTGCAACTTCTTGTCCCGACAGGTGCTTAGCCTCTTTGTATTGCTCAATACAAAAAGACAGGAAGTAAGCAATGTCTAAAGCTCTTTTATTCATTGTGGATACATTTTGTCACTTTTTATTATCTCATCTCTTGATTTCATATCTTTCTGAATACCTTTGACTTCGCAAAGATAGGCATAATTCTATCAACTTCCAAATATTTAAGGATAAAAATGTATCAGAATTGTACTTTTCTCGTATATTAACGTAGGGTGTTCAATATGATGTACCCCTAATCCGTACCGTAGGCGGTATTTCTGACTCCACACGGAACAACATTGTATTATTGTATCGTTTCTACTTAGTTACTCTGTCTGGCCGCCAATCTCCGCCACCTCGATAAAGTGAAGCACGTAGAGACGTTGCGCGTCGTTGTAAAACTCCACCGCAGCGTCGCCTCGTCTTCTCAACACCAGCTTCGACGTGGCGTTGATCTTCGCTATTCCTTCTTCAGATACTGTATTCATTGTAATTCTATAAGGGTTTCTATGAGGCGTGGCTTGGCATAATCGTCGAGTTCTGATTCCTTTATCCACACGTAATCAGAGGGAAGTTCAGGCTTTTCTCCGACCTCCAACAGGTAGAAGTCTGCATAGAGGACGCGATGGGTGAGGACATGCTTGACGTGCTGACGAAGGAGAATGGCAGCAGAGGGGACAGCAGCCTCGGAATCGACGAGCCAAGGCTCCCAAAGTCCTTGCCAGATGTCACCTGAGCCACGACGATGGATGGCCGTCATGCCTTGACAACGTACATATATATAAATAAGGTGGCGCTCACGTACCTTGAGAGTCTTGAGTTTGACGGGGAGTTCCTTGACACGGTTAGAGCGAAGCGCCTCGCAGGATTCCATCAAGGGGCATACACTACAATTCGGAGAAACTGGTGTACACTGGAGGGCGCCGAAGTCCATGATGGCCTGATTGTATTCCGAGGATGGAGGAACGAGGAAGGAGGAACGAGAAAGGAGGAACGAGGAAGGAGATATGTCAGAGTGTTCTGACGAGGGCAGAAGGGATTGGGCGAGGGACTGGAAGAGTTTCTTACCCTCAGTGGTATTGATGGGGGTATCGATGCCGAAATGACGAGCGAGGACACGATAGACATTACCATCGACGACTGCAGCTGGCAGTCCGAAAGCGATGCTCCCAATGGCAGCAGCCGTATAGTCGCCAACGCCCTTCAGTTGTTTGATCTCTTCTAATGTATTGGGGAAATGGCCAAGAGCCACAATCTGTTTCGCAGCGAAGTGAAGATTTCGCGCCCTACTGTAATAGCCCAGTCCCTGCCACTCGCGCAGCACCTCATCCTCTGTAGCCTCGGCGAGGGCCTCAACGGTAGGCCAGCGACGCATAAAACGCTTCCAATATTCCCAGCCTTGTTTCACCTGAGTCTGTTGGAGGATAATCTCGGAGAGCCAGATGGCATACGGGTCGCGCGTCTGACGCCAAGGCAGGTCGCGTCCGTTCTCACGAAACCAGTTCAGCAATGTCAGTGCAAAGTTCATTAGAAGAAATCAAAGCTTTCCTTGATCACCTAAATACGAATCTTTGAAGCCGAGGAAATAGAGCACACCATCGAGGCCGATGGTATTGATGCTCTGCTTGGCATTGGCCACGACACGGGGCTTCGCATGGAAGGCGATGCCCAGACCAGCCTCAGAGATCATCGGGAGGTCGTTGGCGCCATCGCCCACGGCAATGGTCTGCGCCAGATTCACCTTCTCCACCTGAGCAATGAGTTTCAGAAGCTCTGCCTTACGATGGCCGTCGACAATCTCACCCACATAGCGACCAGTGAGCTTACCATCTTCGCCAATTTCGAGTTCGTTGGCATAGACATAATCGATGCCATAACGGCGCTGCAGGTACTCACCGAAATAGGTGAATCCTCCAGAGAGGATGGCAATCTTATAGCCACAGCGCTTCAGGATCGTCATCAGGCGATCAGCGCCTTCGGTGATGGGCAGATTCTCTGCTATCTCCTGCATCACACTGACATCGAGACCCTTCAAGAGTGCCACACGACGGGTGAAACTCTCCTTGAAATCAATCTCGCCACGCATGGCACTCTCCGTGATGGCACGCACCTCAGCCCCTACTCCATTGCGCTCGGCAAGTTCGTCAATACACTCAGTCTGAATCAATGTAGAGTCCATATCGAAACAGATCAGGCGGCGCATACGACGGAACATATCATCGCGCTGGAAGGAGAAGTCGATCTCCATCTCCTGCGACAGTTTCATGAGCTTCGACTGCATCTCCTGACGATCGGCAGGTTCGCCACGCAGTGAGAACTGTATGCAGGCACGGGTGTGTTTACCTGGGTTCTTGATACTCTTGCGCCCTGAGAGTCGCAGGATAGAGTCGATGTTAAAGCCCTGGTCAGCAAGGATGCGTGTGGCACCTTCAATCTGACGGGCCTCGAGCTGGCGACCCATCACCATGAGGATATAACGGTTCTTACCCTGATGGCCTACCCAGTCCTCGTACTCATCGTCGCTGATGGGCGAGAAGCCTATCTGCACACCCAGTTCAGTGGCCTTGAAGAGGAGTTCCTTCATGACCTGTCCAGAGTGGGTCTCTTCCATACGGATAAGGATGCCCAGTGAGAGCGTAGAGTGGATATCAGCCTGTCCGATATCAAGGATCTGTGCATCATACTTGGCAAGGATGCCCATAACAGAGGCTGTCAGTCCTGGACGGTCCTGACCTGTAATCCTCACTAATATCTGTTCTTGCTTTATTTCTTTCTCCATTATTTTACTTTTTTACCTTTTTACCTTTTCACTGTTCTGGGAATTGCTGATAGATACGAAGGCCGAAATCGGCACTCTTGGCAAAGATATACTCCATGATGTTACTGGTGTCATGCTCATAGTCGAGTGCATTCTGAGCCTTCAGCCAGAACATGATCTCCACACAACAGCCAGCCTGAGAGAACTCTGCCTGGCGCACAAGAACAGGCTTGTCTGCAACCACCTGCTCCTGAGCCTTGAGCCAGTCCTCTATATGAGAACGGAACTTCGTGATATTGGCCACGCCATCGTCGTCGATCTTCAATGAACGGAAGTCGAAGTACACCTGCCTCACCTGCTTGCGCCCCTCGTTTTGGAGCATACCCTGCCAGTTCTGGAAAGAGCCGTCGACGAGTGCCTGAGGCGATACGGTCACGATGGTATTGTCGAAGTTACGCACCTTCACTGTGGTGAGCGTAATCTCCTCTACCTTGCCATTAGCCCCTGCAGAGGGCACGGTAATCCAGTCGCCTATATGGAGCATATCATTGGAGGCCAGACGAATGCCAGCCACCAGTCCCTTGATGGTGTCCTGAAAGGCGAGCATCAGGATGGCTGATGCTGCTCCCAAGCCAGCGATGAGTGTCGAGGGATCCTTGTCGATGACAATCGAGATGACCACGATGGCTGCTATGAAAATCATCAGGATCTTCAACACGCCACAGATGCTATAGATATATTGCTGGCGCGAAGTGCGAGTCCCATGATCGATCTCCTTGAACGAGTCGATGAAGACGATGATCGTACGGGTGAGCATCACCGTGAAATAGATAGCCGTCAGGCGCCCTACCACCTCAGCCACCTTCGGATATTCAAAGAACACCAGAGGCAACAGCGACCAGATGACAATGGCAGGGATGATGCGCGAGGCAGAGACGAGTACCCTTTCGCTGAAGATCACATCGTCCCACTTCGCATCGGTCTTACTGGTAATCTTCATCAGCAGTGGTACAATCCACATGCGACACAGTTTACCTGCCAGCCATGCCAAGACAAAGGCCAGCACTACCCAGAAGGCATAACGCACCACTGGCACGTAATCGCCCGTCAGTCCTGTCAGACTGATAATCCGTTCCATATAAAGATTAATCTCGTCCATCATTCACAAAGAGCTTTACATATTCTATCTTGGAAATCGCGCCCGTCACTGTTCTTCATCACACCCTGGTTGATGATACAGAAGGCCAGCATGTGCCCCTGCGACGTGGGGCAATAGCCTGCGAGTGAAGAGATACCCGTCAGTGTACCAGTCTTCGCCCTCACACGTCCACTCGCTGGTGTCTTCAGCATTCGTTTCTTCAATGTACCATCCTCACCGGCTATGGGCAGGGCTGAATAGAGATGATAGATGATATCCGACTTGCGATAGGCATAAACCAGCAGTTTCACCATCAACTCTGGTGTCACATAGTTATAGAGCGAGAGTCCGCTGCCGTCAGCAATCTTATACTGGATATTCTCGACACCAGCCTTACCCAGCGTGGTCTTGATGAGCTGACGGGCATGAGACGCCTTAGCTGGACGCGGCCCCATTTTCGCAGCAATCTGGAAGAACATCGACTCGGCATAGAGGTTGTCGCTCTCCTTCATCATCGGCACCAGGATCTCCTTCAGCGGACGGTAACGCGTGCTGAGGTTCAGGGCGTTCTTAGGGAGGGTGCCTGTGGCATAAGGTGCATCGAGAGCGATACCCGATCTGCGCAGTTTCTCTGAGAGGCAGTCGAGAAACTCGTTCTTACGTGATACTAACAGAGGTGAAAGCTGTGGATTATCGTCATCCCAGCACCAGCCCTCTCCCAGAAGGTTTTCTTCCTTGAAGGAGGTCGCGGCCACCAATCGGCCATGAATACTGTCGATACCCAGTGCACAGATGCTGCGCACGAAGACATTCATATCGTCTTCATCGAACATAGGGTCCATCCCTCCTACACAATAGATATCACCAAGGAGCACACTGTCCTTCACCTCACCTGTATAGAGCAGAGAGGTACGATACTGATAGTCGCCACCCAACTGATCCAGGGCAGTCACAGCCGTAAGCAACTTCATGGCAGAGGCAGGACGGAGCGTCTGCTTGGCACCATAACTATAAATCGTAGAATCGGCTGTAAGGTCGTAGACCAACAAGCCGAGTTGTGTACGTTCGAGCAGGGGATCCTTCATGAGAGAATCAAGGCGCGCCTGAATACTATCGGTCTGCGCCTGCAAACCGATAAACGAGCACCCCACAAAAATCAACGATAGTATATTTCTTTTATGTATTTTCACTCTAAACTATAAACTTTAAACTATAAACTAATTCCTCCTGTACTTGGACACCAATTTACGGATGGCCTTGTCCAACGACTCCGAGGGTTCTATGATGTTATACTGGCTCCAGTATTCTGGATCCAGGAAATATTCCACTTTATCGTAATAGGCATCCCTTGAGTCGAATGAACTTCGACTGGCAATGGGCTGCACATCCTGCGACTGACTATCAGTAACCACCATCTCACAGGTAGCCGTAAACGAGGTGGCAAAGAGGCGCTTCTTCCAATCACAGTTGAATCGGAAAATATTGCGCAGATAACTGATACGTGTCACTCCGTCTTCAAAACGATAGTCGATGACACACGACAACTCACGGGGCTTGAACCTCACGCCAAAGGGCTTTTTGACAAGCATTCTGTTCGTGGCCTTATCCTTGTCGCTCATGTCGAGCTCCAGTTCAATTCGTGTAAAGGCGAGACGCTCACTGTCAATGTAGAATCTGCCATTAAAGAGCGCATATTCCTTCACCTCTCCTGGCTCTATCTTGACCACATACTGCAGACGGTCGTTGATATACTCGGGTATGTCCATACTGAACTTATAGCAGTCAAGCTCCTCCTTGTTGAACAGGAACTGGTGGTTCTTCACCACATCGAGTTCTACAGGCAGCACAGGGCCACCCATCACTTTCACACCCAACGTATCACCCCGTTTCTGACTCAGCAGACGACGGCCCTTGATGATAGCTACCCGATCGCGTCCGACACTACGTGTATAAGGTGTCTTGTACATATCTTCGACACCCTCGGCCACGTATATATAATGTTTGCGCTTCATGGCCGTCTCACGATAGAAGGCCTTCAACAACTCAGGCACCTTACTGTAGTTCTCTGGAATCTTCTTGATGGCAATATCCACCAGTTCACGCGGATTATTGGTTCTGACCACAATCTCGCGCAACTGTATCGTGGTAGGCTCCATACGAATCAGCAGGTTCTCAGTCCTCTGTTCAGAAAGACTCACCTTGCGCGTCTTATATCCCAGATGAGACACAGATACTGTCGACGGCATCTTGTCGAACTTCAGGGTGAACACTCCGTCCTCGTTGGTTACCACCGACACTCTGCCTGCAGCAATACTTACCTGACAAAGCGGGCGCCCTGTCTTATCATCAACAACGGTTCCACTCACAAGCACTTGTTGTGCGAGTGCAGCCAGCGGAGCCAGCATCAATATCATTAGCCATAGTCTCTTCTTCATGTCATTGTGTCTTGGTTCTGCTGCAAAGATACAAAAAATATTCAGTAAATAGCATATAAGAACATAAAAATTATGTTTCTTTTGTGCTTTTGTCTAAAAAAAAGACTATCTTTGCACCAACATTCAAAAAACAAATCAAATTATGGTATATAAATACGACTTTCTCGTGATTGGTGCAGGTGTGGCTGGTATGAGCTACGCACTGAAAGTAGCACGCGCTAAGAAAGGCAAGGTGTGTATGATCTGCAAGACGTCGCTCGACGAGGCTAACACCTCGTTTGCACAGGGTGGCGTAGCGAGTGTCACAAACCTCGAGCTCGACAATTTCGACAAGCACATCGAGGACACAATGATTGCCGGCGACTACATCTCCGACCGTAAGGCTGTAGAACAAGTAGTGCGCAAGGCTCCTGAACAGATACAGGAGCTCGTCAACTGGGGCGTCAACTTCGACAAGAAGGAGGATGGCACCTTCGACCTGCATCGCGAGGGCGGACACTCGGAGTTTCGCATCCTCCACCATGCCGATGATACTGGTGCAGAGATTCAGCGTGGACTGATGGAGGCCGTGAAAAGCAATCCCGATATCGAAATCAAGGAGAACCACTTCGCTGTGGAGATTATCACCCAGCACCATCTGGGTGCCAAAGTCACCCGTCGTTCACCATATATCAACTGCTATGGGGCATACGTGCTCAATCCTGACACGCAGAAGGTAGACACTTATTTAAGTAAGGTGACAGTGATGTGTACAGGTGGTTGTGGTGCTGTCTATCTGACGACCTCCAACCCCGTCATCGCCACTGGCGACGGTATCGCCATGGTGTATCGCGCCAAGGGAACAGTAGCCGATATGGAGTTCGTACAGTTCCACCCCACAGTGCTGCATAATCCCAACGAGACCCACCCAGCCTACCTCATCACAGAGGCCATGCGTGGCTATGGCGGCATTCTGAAACTGCCCAACGGGAATACGTTCATGGAAAAATACGACGAGCGTCTCTCGCTGGCACCGCGCGATATCGTAGCCCGTGCCATCGATAAGGAGATGAAGATCCATGGTATCGATCATGTATGCCTCGATGTCACCCATAAGGATCCTGAAGAGACACGCCGTCACTTCCCCAACATCTACCAGAAGTGTCTCTCCATAGGTATCGACATCACCACCGATTATATCCCTGTGCGCCCTGCTGCCCACTATATGTGTGGTGGTATCAAGGTCGATCTGAATGGTCAGACGTCCATCGAGCGCCTCTATGCCTTAGGCGAGTGCTCCTGCACTGGTCTGCACGGTGGCAACCGTCTCGCCTCCAACTCTCTCATCGAGGCTGTGGTCTATGCCGATGCTGCTGCGAAGAACTCGCTCGAGCATGTCGACTACTATGACTTCAACGAGAAAGTGCCAGAGTGGAATGATGAAGGCACGATGACCAATGAGGAGAAGGTGCTCATCACCCAGAGTGTGAAAGAGGTCAATCAGATCATGTCCAACTATGTGGGAATCGTCCGTTCAGACCTGCGCCTGCACCGTGCCTGGGATCGTCTCGACATGCTCTACGAGGAGACGGAGCGACTCTTCAAACGCGTGAAGGCCTCGAAGGATATCTGCGAACTGCGCAACATGATCAACGTAGGCTATCTCATCACTCGTTGGGCTCTGGAGCGCAAAGAATGCCGAGGGCTTCATTTCACCACCGATTACCCCGTACACGCTTATGACAAATAACAAGATTGCCGCCTAAACAGCGGCAATCTTTTTTATCTCGTCAATGAGAACTTCAGCGATAGTCCGAAGTCGTGGGTCGTCGTCGGATAGCTGCTGCTCGCAAGGAGTGGCGTATTCGTCTGCATGTCGTAATAGGCCGTGAGGGTGAGCAGTCGCGACAGGGTGTAATCAGCCATGAAGGAGAGTTTGAAGGCCGTATTTCCACTCGAAGCAGAAGAGGTTCCCGTAGCAATGTCACGCGTGATGGCTGCCTGCTTACGGAAAGAGATATCAAGGCGCAGATTCAGGTCGTGATTCACACCTGAGGATCTGCTGGCAGTCCTGGTATTATCTGCATTTTTGGAATTGTTGGCCTTACCCGTTCTCGAACGACTCTGTGCTGCCTTGATCTTACGGCTGCTGCTGGCATTAAAGAGCCGGAAGTCCTGTAACTTATAGGCAAGTCCCACCACCCAGTCACGACTGAGGGCTTCGTTAATCTGGACACTGGTCATCGAGAGATTGATGACACGGGTGGTACGGTATTCCATCTTTGCGGTGAGGTTATTCTCGAAGGTGGCATCGACACCCAACAAGGGCGAAAAAGCCTCATTGATGCTGACGGCAGGGATGCTGGGCAGGGTGTAGCCGCCCACGCTGTAGACGCTCTTATAGCCATGATTGAGATTCAGGCTCTTGAGATGGTCTCTGACCCAAGGCAGATTTGAGAGGCCACCATAACGGACGGTCCAGTTGGGTAGCATCCTCAGTAGCGAGGGGAAGATATCAAGCGAATGGCCTGCCCCTGATGTATAGGCAGAGAGGAAGGCTGGCACCATCACTTCTGCAGCATAGGGATCAACAGGAGCGACAGCACCATTGACACTGGCACCCTGCGCCTGTACCCGATCACGAAACTCAGACAGCAACGAGCAGAAATGTTCGAAAGTCGATGAACGATAGCCATTGTTGGCATTACCTATGCCTGCGAGTGCACCCTTCAGCGAGATGGTGGTCATATTAAACGAGCCACTGTGCGTCGTTGGTCTTCCTTCGAACATATACTGGACCGTACGTGCATGATTATCAGTGTGGGCTGCATTCAGGTCGATCTTCAGGTCGCGTATTGGCTCTACGACGGCACGTATCTGCACATCCCTGCTGGTGCTGATAGAGGCAGGCGTCGTCACGCTGTCGTTCTTCAAGAGCCAGTTGTTGTCCATCGCCTTGTCGATATAGCTGTCGTCAATCATACCGAAGGCGAAATCAAGTCCTGGCGACATCACTCCTGTGCCACGTGTTTGTCCGAACACATCGCCGATATTAGGCATGAACCCTGGCAACAGCATCGAATACTGCTGACGGAAACTGATATTGATAGAGCGTACCGACATCAGCAGACGGGCAATCGTCTGTGTAGGCTTATACCACCACTGGTTCTCTGCTGAAGGCTTCGCAACGATACTAAGTTTCACCTGCACGGTGTCGAGGTTCTTGATGATGATCTTATTTGGATCGACCACCTTGTACTTGATGGGGTAAGGCTGCCCGTCTTTCGTACGTGCAGTGACAATCAGTCGCTTCGAACCTTTGTTATGGGCCACTGTGACGGTGGTATCAGGCTTCAGCGTTATCTCGCGCTGGTAACTGTTCTTGTTCTTTGGCAGCACCCGTTCTTCAGGATTGCTCGATGTCTTGGAGCCAGGCGACTTAGACTTGTTGGATTTCTTGGAAGCGGCTGATCTCCTCGAATTGCCGGATCTGCTCTTCTTGAATCGTTCATTGGCTTTCTTCAGGAAAGGGAAGTGGTTATAGAGCATCTCGAGGTTCAGTGCACCATTGATGTTCAGGTTGCGGTTACTTGTGACGGTGTTACCCAGACTGGTGCCATCGTCGAGCTCCGTTCCTCGTGTCCACGAGTAGCGCGCATTATATGAGGCATCGCCATTCATCCAATCGAGAATAGGTATTTTGTTCAGTGGCAGCTGGTAGCTGGCCGTTACCTGCTGATTATAGTCAAGTGGTGTACCCAAGTGACGGATGCTGTACATCACCGAATCCTTCCAGGCAGAGTAACGATCAGGATAGAGGTCCTTGTTCACAGGGGTATAGGGTTCTTCAATCTGTGCACGAGTACCAGACTGGAAGTTGAAATGCAGGTTACGGGTGAAATCCCAGCGCAGGGCGAAGTCACGGTTCCACAGGAACTGCTCATTGAACACGAGTTCGAGGTTCTGGTTCTCCAGACTCTCGAGGTCGCGCTCCTGCTTCTCGTTGTAGGTTCGGGTCATCTCCGTATTAAAGGAGATGCTCTGCGGCAAGTAGTTGATGCCGATGGCCTTGGGGAAGTTCAGCCACTTCGACTTACCCTTGAGTTTCTTGAAAGGCTCCCAGGTCTTGTAGACGGGCGAATAGCTGTAGTTCAGTGCGCCTCTCCACTGGTCGTCTTTCTCGTAGACGGTGGTCTTACCCGAGGTTCTACGGTGTGAGTGACTATAAGAGAACGAGAAGTTCGCAGGGTCGTAAGGCATAGGGTGACGCTTGGTTTTCAGTCCCCAGCGCAGGTTCGAGATTGAGAAGTTCGTGTTCGTGGTCTTCGTCACGGCGATGCTCTCTATACTGTCGCGTTCGTGCTTGCTGACAGCAGCATCGAGGACATCCTTCAGGCGCATGTCCGAGTCGAGCGGATTATAACGGGGGCGCACTTCTTCCTTCGTCACGGAGTAGTAGATGGGAGCAGACACCTTTGCCTTATCGGGGAAGAACTTGCCAAGCTCAAACGAGGTGGTGATGGCGTATTCCTTCTGGGTATCGGTGCTGCGCTGCATGACGTTCTCCTCCAATCCACCGAAGCCGTCACTGATGTAACGGCCCTGCAGGTTCACGGTACCGAAGTCAGAGAGCTGCACATTCATCGTACCCGAGGCGGCCCAGCCACCGTCGTTATTGGTATCGAGCAGTCGCAGCTCGTTTACCCACACCTCACCCGACTTCACCTCACCTGAGATATTGCGCACACCAATCATCATCACCTTCACCTCGCCCAGCGACGGATTACCCAACACACTCACCTTGTTCTGAGGACGATCAGGATCATACTCGCTATAGAGTTGGTTGAAGGAGGCTGCACCTGTCGATCTCGCCACATTACGGGCTTTCTTCAGACGGGTGAACACATCGAGGTCTACATCGAGCATGTTCGCTGCAGGCCACACCATCTGCCTGTCTGCTGTCGAGTATTTACTGTAGTCGCTACGGTCTGGCGTCAGCTCCAGTGGTATCAGGTATTCGTAGTAGTTGTTCTTATAGTCACTACCCATACGGATGAACACAGCCAACTGGTTATCCTTCAGATTGGTGGCATCAGGCTCCAGATGGTTGGCGTGTACGAACATCTGCATGTGCTTATACTGGCGAAGGTCGAGGTTCGTGTTTCGGTATACGGCTTTCGACTCGCCTCGCTGCATGTTCTTCACCACCATGTCGAGCGACTGTTCGTTGCTCTCCACGAGTTGTGGCTGCGAGGGGTCTGTCACGCGACTGATACCTGGTGGCAGCACGTAGTTCACGGGCTTCTTATCATTACTCTCCTCGATGTTCACGGCACTGATCTCGAGCACACCACTCTCAGCCGCTGAGGTGTTCAGACTTTGTCTGTAGATACGCCACTCGCCACGTACGAGGTTCAGCGCTCCGAATCGCAGTACGATAGGCTTTTGGAATCCTGTCATGAACATACGCATAAAACGGATGCTGGTAAAGTCGTTGATGCTGCCTTCCTTGTGCTCGTACTCCGTCACGGGGATGCGGAACTGATACCAGTTCACACTCGTCGTGTCACCATTGCGCAGCTTCACGCTACTGGTGCGCATGTCGGTGATGAAGCAGTCGGCTGGTGGCACGCCGTTACGATAGGCATCAAGCACCTCGGGCGAGATTCTGACACGATACTGGTAGTAACGTTCAAATTCGTTGAGGGTGAAGTCCTGATTGATATCCTCCTGATCAGGCCCCGCCTGGTAACTGGTATCATACGACTCATTCTGGTTTGCAGTGTCAGGCGAGTTTCCTTGTGGGTTGTTGATACGCTTGTAACGGTCGAGGATGCTCTTACGCTCTGCATCGAAATCCGACCCTCGGAAGTAGTGATAGTCATCGCCTGCAGGGTCTCGGTTCCAAGCCTGACGGATACTGTCATTAGTCACTTTTGCATTCATGGCATCCACCCAGTCCTTATAAGCCCCATATTGCTGCTCCTCGGCATCAGTCAGTCCGTTGTATCCCACATCCTGCAGGTTCCGCGAACCTTCTGTGACGGCGAAGGCATAAGTCTGATTAGCCTGCACGGGAATCTTTCCCCACTGGGTGGTGGTGTATGAGTTGGAACCGTCTACAGGCATACCGCTCTCGTAGAACTTCTTACCGTCGCGCAGCACATCCTCCGATACCTCTCCGAGGTTGAAGTAGAGGTCGCCCGCATAGTCTGAAGCCGTGCCGTCCTGACGGGAGTAGATGAAGGGATCGAGCAACCAGAACTCGATATACTCGATGTTAGCCTGCTCGAAGTCGTTGGTATCGAGCCTACGCATCATACCGCCCCACTTTGTCTCAGGCTGCTGCAACGTACCGTCGGCATTCAGGTCGAGTGTCAGGTTGTAGGGTCCTCGCTCCTGTGGGTAATAGGCCAGATTGAGCACTGGCAGTGTCGAGGTGGCACCGTTGTAGGTACTCTGCTGACGGTTGGGATAGAGTTCCTTCACATACACCTCGCGCACGTAGTGGTTCGACAACTGATCCAGGTCGCTCTTGATATGACTCGGCGTCAATGTGGAACTTCTACGGGTGAAGATAGGGTCGACGTTATACCAAGCCAGCAGTGCACGATTATAGCCACTCGTCACACCCGTCTTGTCACTCGATTCCGAGAAGGTGGTGGGCACACTCGAGATGGTCCACTGCTTCGGATTGCTCACGTCGATATAGTTCTTCGTGTTCTCAAAGTCATCGATATACGAGGCATTGTCCTGAGTACCGCTTGCCGTACCTGCAACGAGCTGGGCAAACTCGCCTGTAAACGTGATGTGCGAGGGTTCCTTCACGTGGAGGAATGGTATCTTGTTGAGCATCGACGTCAGCCACTGGCTCTCCTGCTTCCAGTTCATGTTCAGTCCCCATAGGGTGTTACTCAGGGGTTCCGTTCCCATCGTCACTTTCGAGGTCAGAGCCTGCTCGTGCAGGTGCATCAGCGTACCACCCAACTGGAAATTTTTCGAGAACTCGTATTCCCAGTTCACGCCCATCATCGTCTTGCGCTGCATGCCATACTCCGTGTTCGATTCGAGCGACACCTTCACATCGGTACCAGCATCGCGGATGCTTTGGTTCAAGATAGTCACTTCACCAGCAGAATAGTCCACAGAGTAGTCCGAACCCTCCTGCAGCGTTACGCCACCAGCAGTCACCACCACCGATCCTGGAGGCACGTTGTAGGCTCCCAGCGGTATCACGTTCTCGGCATTGCCCTTAAACTCTCCCACGAGGATATACTTGTCTTTCTCTGCCGTCTGCTTCGCGATGGTCTTCGTCTGTCCGTAGAGTTCCCTGAACACGTATTTCTCAGCCTCAGCGGCATCCATACCTTCTGCCAACAGTTTCTCGCGTAACCAGCTGCCGAAGGGCTCTGCCGCTGGCAGGTACACACGTCCGTTGCTCACGGTATAACCTTCCACATAGTCGAAGTAGCCGTTAGAATGGGGCTTCATGTTATTGTCCAGACGGTCGCAGCCCAACAGCTTCAACAGTGTCTTGTTCTTCACTTTTGCATCGGGGATATAGGTCAGATACACACCGGCTGTGTCGCTCTGGAACCTGATGTCGAGACGGAACTTGGTCTTCTCCACCGTCGAGGCGAGATAGTACACGTTCTTCATCATCAGGTCCCAGTTGCCTTGTGTAGGATTGTTTGAGGTGTTCTTCAGGGCTTTCACGAAGAGTGCCTTCGAGGTCTCTGTCAGGTCGCTGGCAAACTCACCCACCTGATAGGTCATGCCCCCCGACGTAAACTCATAGGCCACAGCGAGCACCTGGTCTGTCTGCAGACCTGTCTTCAGGGATACATAGCCCAACGCCTTGTTCACTGTGTATTCCGACGGTGTCAGCAGTCGTGCACTGGATAGTTTCTCATAGTCCACGCCGTTTTCAAAGTTTGGGATACCTGCCAGCACCGTTGCCGTCTGGTCGATGTCACGCGCAGCAGCGTAGTTGTTCACGAGGGTGGCATACTCCGTATTAGCGCCGTTGCCAGGCACTGATTGGTGCGTGAGTTGCCACTGGCTGTTGCTCACCTTCGTGTTCTCGCCAAGGTCTGTCAAGGCGATGATGCCACGAGTGTTCGATGTGGTTCCCGTCTTGTTGGTTACCCAAATTTCCACTCGGGTGATCTCGATACCCGTCGTCAGATTGGGCAGCGTCGACATGGCCTTGTCGTAACGCTGTCTGAAGTAGTGCGACAGGAAGAAGTGGCGGTTCTCCTCATAGTCGGCCACGTCCATCTCGAAGGCAGTGGTGTGGGTTCCTCCCTTCGAGGTCACACTCTTCGTCGACGATTTCTTCTGCGAGAGTATCGTCTGCAGCTTCAGTCTGCCAAACTGCATATCCGTGCGGATACCGAAGAGGGTCGATGCACCCTTCACCAGCGAGTTGTTCGAGGGGAAGGTCACATTTCCTGCTTCCACGAGCTTGATGATTTCATCTTCCTTACCGTCGTATTTCAGCTTCAGGTTCTGCGTATCGAAGTCAAAGGTGGCATCGGTGTTGTAGTTCAGGTTCATGTTCACCTTATCGCCTACCTTTCCGTTCACGTTCAGATTGATCTTCTCGTCGAAGTCGAAAGCTGTGGTCTTTCTGTTACGGATAGGCAGCGAGGGGTTGTCGATGCTCTTAAGATTGACACCCATCTTCAGTTCTGCCGTTCCCTGTGTCTTGATGCGCACGCCGCCAGGACCGAATATCTTCTCCGCAGGCCCCAGGTCGAAGTGCATGTCGGCAAACGAGAACTTCTCCTTACCCTCGTTCTTCACGTTCTCGGTATTCTTCTGCCTGAAGAAATTGCGCAGCATCTGCTTCTCACTCCATTTCTGGTATTCCTCAGGAGTCATCAGCACAGGGGCGTTCAGATACGAGCCGCTCATCTTCGAGCCGACATAGTACACATTGGCCGAATCGTCGTATTCCACTGTCTGGCGGATATTGTCGGGACGTCTCAAGTCGAGTGCCGAAGAGTCGAGATCCTCCACGATCACAGGTACCGTAGGCTGAATGCGCCAGCGCGCCTTCAGCGAGTCTGCCTCCTGCGCCTGCGCACTCACGCACGCGACCAGCAAGCCCATTAATATCCCAATAATCCGCCTCAACGAACTATTTTATTTGTTTGAGTGCCAATTTCACCACCATTTCCACAGGAGCGTCAGGCTGCTCCTGCAGAATGGCAAGCACCACTTTCTGCGAAGGTGCAGGAGCAAAGCCCAGCATCGTCAGTGCCGATACCGCCTCGTCCTTCACCTGATTGTTCACAGGAGCCGACATCTGCCCACCCGTAGGAATTTCATCGGCAATACCCAGCGATACAATCTTCTCTCTTAGGTCTACGATGATGCGCTGCGCCGTCATCTTGCCGATACCCTTCACGTTCTGTATCAGTCGCGCGTTACCAGCGGATATGGCATTGCAGAGCTCACTCACACTGAGCGACGAGAGAATCATCCTCGCCGTATTGGCACCCACCCCGTTGACGGTGATGAGCAGTAGGAACGTCTCGCGCTCCTTCTTGTTGACGAAGCCATACAGCAGATGCGCATCTTCCCTGATAGCTTCATACACATAGAGTTTCACCTCTTTCTTTCCCTGAATGGCACTGAACGTGTTAAGCGAGATGTTCAGTCCATAACCGATTCCAGCCGCCTCAATGGTTGCCAAGGCAGGGGTCAGCTCGGTCAGCTCACCCTTAATGTATTCGATCATAATGACGTTTTGTTTGTATATATACATCTAATAAACGTACGAATCTTACATTTTATTGTATTTCGCCCCTATTTAGTTACACAATGTCACAAATTGATAGTTTTTAGATAATTTTTTCAGGCATTTTGTTATATATATCCAAGAAAATGCGTACTTTTGCAACCGAATCCAGGAAATAACCAACAAAAGACATAAGGATTATGAAGAAAATCAGAGCAGCCGTCGTAGGTTACGGCAACATCGGAAAGTACGCACTCGAGGCCCTTGAGACAGCCCCCGACTTCGAAGTAGCAGGCATCGTTCGTCGCAATGGCGCAGAGAACAAGCCCGCAGAACTCGCTCAATACGAGGTAGTGAAGGACATCCGCGATCTGAAGGATGTCGACGTGGCCATCCTCGCCACCCCCACCCGCTCGTGCGAAGAGTATGCCAACCAGATTCTGCCACTCGGCATCAACACCGTCGACTCGTTCGACATCCATACCAATATCCGAGGCTACCGCGAGCGCCTCATGAAGCTCAACAAGGAGACCAATACCGTCAGCGTCATCGCTGCAGGCTGGGATCCGGGTTCCGACTCCATCGTGCGCACCCTCATGCAGAGCCTCGCCCCGAAAGGACTCTCCTACACCAACTTTGGCCCCGGTATGTCGATGGGCCACAGCGTCTGCGTGCGCTCAAAGGCTGGCGTGAAGAATGCACTTTCGATGACCATACCCCTTGGCGAGGGCATCCATCGCCGCATGGTGTACGTAGAACTCGAAGAGGGCGCCAAGCTCGACGAGGTGACAGCTGCCATCAAGGCCGATCCCTATTTCGCCAGCGATGAGACCCACGTATTCCAGGTAGAGAGCGTCGACGACGTGCGCGACATGGGCCATGGTGTGAACCTTGTGCGCAAGGGTGTCAGCGGCAAGACCCAAAACCAGCGCCTGGAGTTCAATATGTCGATCAACAACCCCGCCCTCACAGGTCAAGTGCTTGTCAACGTGGCTCGTGCCTCCATGCGTCTGCAGCCCGGCTGCTACACGATGGTAGAGATTCCCGTCATCGACATGCTTCCAGGCGAGCGTGCCGATTTAATTGAACACCTTGTTTAAATAAGGTAAAAAGGTAAGAAGGTAAGAAAGTAAAAAGGTAAAAGAAGTGAATATAGCTATCTTCGTATCAGGCAGCGGCACGAACTGCGAGAACCTGATCAGGTATTTTGCTGACTCCGAGAGCGTACATTGCGCTCTCGTTGTCAGTAATAAGCCCGACTCCTACGCCCTCGTGCGCGCAGAGCGTCTCGGCGTCCCCACAGCCGTTACCCCCAAGGCTGATCTCAACAATCCCGACGTCATGATGCCGCTCCTGCGGAAGTACGACATCGGCTTCATCGTGCTGGCAGGCTTCCTGCCCCTGGTGCCCAACTTCCTCATCGACGCCTACCCCCATCGCATCGTCAACATCCACCCTGCCCTCCTACCCAAATATGGCGGCAAAGGCATGTGGGGCCATCACGTCCACGAAGCCGTAAAGGCAGCTGGCGAGACAGAGACAGGCATGACGGTCCACTGGGTCACCCCCGTCTGCGATGCAGGCGAGATCATCGCCCAGTTCCGTGTCGCCCTCTCTCCCGATGATACCGTCGACGACATCGCTGAGAAAGAGCACCAGCTCGAAATGGCCCACTTCCCAAAGATCGTCGAAGAAATCATCTCCAAACTCCAGTGATATGAAGACATTCCTGACAACATTGTTTTTCGCGTGCTCTGCACTGGTGATGCTGAGCGGATGTTCCATTACCAAAGAGCGTGCAGCGAGGGCAGCAGAAGAAGCCGCCAAGGTCGAGGCTGCACTGGCGCAACGACAATATAAGATTAGTGTCAATCGCATGTATCCAATGAGGGGCAGTTCCAAAAACGTCTCTTACGGCTACTCCGTCGAAGTACGCAACGACACCCTCATCTCCTACCTGCCCTATTTCGGACGCGCCTACAATGTGCCCTATGGTGGCGGTAAGGGGCTTAATTTCTCCGAGCGCATCGACAGCTATCAAGAGACTCAGCAACCTAAGGGAGAACGTGTGATCGACATTGAACTGAAGAACGAAGAAGACACCTATCACTACACCATCAAGGTCTTCGATAACGGAAACTCTTCCATCGACGTCCAGTCCCGCCAGCGCGAGCCCATCTCCTACTCCGGCGAAATAGACTTCAGGGAATAATGCCC
>ODAI010126965.1_pt1 | contig 24137 bp, 17 predicted proteins | sample 1539321 | NCBI WGS metagenome assembly ODAI01 (sample SAMN02144231, study PRJEB22623) | gut metagenome | biome: sheep rumen | host: Ovis aries | place: New Zealand | reverse complement strand
TTTGGCAGCGAATGATTCCTTGAATCATTCGCCCGATGCTCATTGCAATGAATATACGGCAAAACAGCTGTGCTGTTTTGCTGCGCCACAAAGTGGCGCGGCGAAAAGCTTTTTGGCTTTTTGCCATCCTATATTCATTATAGCTTTATACGCTAATATAACACGCTGCCGCCGCTTCGTCAATTAAAGGAAATTCCCTTTCCACTCCTGATGTTTCCTTATCGGTTGTATATAAAATCAACAAAGAGGCATAATCGGGCACTGCCGTCTTCCCATGTTCTGCCCAAAATTTTTTGATTTATCACTTTGCTCTTGCAAAGTTTAAGCGCCGGTTGTATTATTTACGCATATCAGGCGTAATTCATTCCCGGGCACGCCGGTGCCCGGCATCATCCAAGGAGGTCAAAGCCATGAAAAAAATCATTTCTATCGTACTCGTACTCACGATGGTCCTGGCGCTGGGCGCTGCGGCCGCATTTGCCGACGCTCCGGCCCCGAAGGACGGCGGCAGCAAGGATCTGAAATTCACCACCGGCGGCCCTGCCGGTACCTACTTCGCATTTGGCGGCGTCATGGCCCAGAAGGTCAGCGAGGTCACCAGCAGCAATATCACCGCGATTACGTCCGGCGGTTCCTCCGCCAACATCGACGCGCTGGACATGGGCGATGCCCAGCTGGCCTTCTCGCAGTCCGACGTTCTTTATGCCGCCTACACCGGTCAGCGTACCTTTGAAGAGCCCATCACCGGCTTTTCTGTCGTGGCTCCCCTGTACATGGAGCAGGTACAGATCATCACGCTGAACCCCGACATCAAGTCCGTCGCCGATCTCAAGGGCAAGTCTGTCTCCATCGGTGCCGCCGGCTCCGGCGTATATTACAATGCGATCGACGTTCTCGGTGCGTTTGGGATCACCGAGGACGACATCAAGCCCACGTATCAGTCCTTTGACGAAAGCGTTGAGGCGCTGAAGGACGGTCAGATCGACGCCGCCTTTGTCGTGGCCGGTGCCCCCACGCCCGCTGTCACCTCTCTGGCCGCCACCAACACCATGTATCTGATCAGCCTGGAAGACGACGTGATCGACGCGCTGATCGAGAAGTACCCCTCCTACATCAAGGTCACTATTCCCGCTGACGTCTACGGTCTTGAGGCCGATACCGTCACGGTTGCCGTCGGCGCTGTGATCATCGCCTCCAACGACGTCTCGGACGCCGACGTCTACAACTTCCTGTACGGCGTGTTTGAGAACCTCGACGAGCTCGAACAGATCCACGCGAAAGCGTCTGAGCTCAGCCTGGAATTTGCCACCTCGTTCAACGGCGTTCCCTATCACAGCGGTGCTGCCGCTTACTTTGCCGACAAGGGCTTTGACGTCCCTGTTGCCTGATCCCGATTTTCGCTGCAAGTCGGTAACCCTGTTTTGAACGTGCGGCCCGCATTCCGAAAAATGCGGGCCGCTTTTATCCCTGTTTCATAGGAGGCTATGTCATGACCCACAAACCCCAAACTTCGGACGCTGTCGGCAACAGCGCCGAGGAGCTGATGAAAAAATACGACCGGGAGTCCAATGTCCGGTTGTGGGAGGGTGTCCCCGGAAAGATCATCCGCTATCTCTGCGCCGCGTTTTCGCTTTACTGTATCTGGGTGACGCTGTTCAGCACCATGATGCCGGAGGAACGGCTGAATATTTTCCTTGGTTTCGTGCTGATCATCGGCTACCTCAACTACCCGATCAGCAAAAAGCATGTGCGCCCCAACGATTTGCCCTGGTATGATATCCTGCTGATGGTGATCGGGGCCATCCCCTTTTTCTACTGCGCCCTGCACGCGCACTCGATTATCAAGCTGGCCGCGCGTGTCACGCGCGACCCCAAGATGGTGGTCATGGCAGTCGTGGCCATCCTCTCGTATATGGAGCTGTGCCGCCGCTGCGTCGGCATCCCGATTCTGTGTGTGGTCGGCGTGCTGCTGGCCTATGCCTTTTTAAACGTCCGCTTCGGCAAGGTCATTTATGACCTGTTCTATACCACGACCGGCATGATGGGAACGCCCATCAACGTCTGCGCCAAGTATATCGTGGTCTTTATCATCTTCGGCGCGTTTCTGGAGCGGACCGGGATCTCCGCCTTTTTCATCAATCTCGCCAACTCGATCGCCGGAGCCTCCGCCGGCGGCCCGGCCAAGGTCGCGGTCATCTCCTCGGCGCTGTGCGGCATGGTATCGGGCTCGTCGGTCGGCAATACGGTCACGACCGGCTCGGTCACGATCCCGATGATGAAACGCACCGGATACAAAGCCGAATTTGCCGGCGCGGTCGAGGCCGCCGCCTCCACCGGCGGGCAGATCATGCCGCCGATCATGGGCGCCGCCGCGTTCCTGATGGCCGAGTACATGAACCTCCCCTATGGACAGGTCGCCCTCAAAGCGATCCTGCCGGCGGTGCTGTACTTCCTGGGTATTTATATCGCCGTGCATCTGGAGGCCAGAAAGCTCGGTCTGCGCGGCATCCCCAAGGAAGAGCTCCCGCGCCTGCGTCAGCTTCTGCCCAAGGTGTATCTGCTGCTCCCGCTGATCATCCTGGTCTGGCTTGTGGCCTCCAACCGGCATACCATGCAGTTTTCCGCCTCTGTCGCCATCGGCATTACGATCCTGGTCGGACTGTACAACAACCTTGTCACCATTGCCACCAAGAGTCAGGACAAGAGCGACAACCTGACCTTCGGCAAGTTCTTTGACGCGCTCGAGGCCGGGGCCAAGAGCTGCATCACGGTCGCCGTGGCCTGCGCCATGGCCGGTCTTGTGGCCGGGTCCGTCACCTCGACCGGTCTCGCCTCGAAGCTGATCAACGCCGTCGTTACGATCTCCGGCGGACACATCATGATCGCCCTGGTGCTCACGATGCTCTGCTGCATCGTGCTCGGCATGGGCGTGCCCACCACAGCCAACTACTGCATCATGGCGTCCACCTGTGCGCCGATCCTGATCACCATCGGCGTGCCCCCGGTCGCCGCGCACTTCTTCGTGTTCTATTTCGGCATTGTGGCCGATATCACACCGCCGGTCGCGCTGGCCGCCTATGCCGGCTCGGCCATTGCGAAGGCGCCGCCGATGAAGACGGCCTTCAACGCCACCAAGCTTGCGATCGCCGCGTTTATCGTCCCCTACATCTTCGCGCTCAACCCCGCCATGCTGCTGGTTGACACAACGGCGCTGCAGGTCGTGCTCGTGGTCGTGACCTCGCTCGTGGGTATCTTCGGCGTGGCCGCTGCCCTCAACGGCTTCCTGCTGCGCAAAATCGACTGGCCGGTGCGCCTGCTGCTGGCCGCCGGCGGCCTGATGATGATGGCCCCCCAGCCACTGACCGACGTGGTCGGTCTGGTGCTGCTGGGCGCCTGTCTCGCCTGGCAGAAGTGGGGCAAGCCCTTCGGGAAAGCAACCGCTGCATAAATGATACTATTCTTATAATCTGCAGGGGCGGCCTAAAAGGCCGCCCCTGCAGGTTTTTTCTGTTGACCTGTCCGCTATTCTTTACAGCAGTTCGAGAAGCTCGTCTCTGACGCCGTCCATGCGCGGATCGGACAGTCCGAAGTCCATCTGCTTCCAGCTCCACACCGCGTGGGCAATGCCGTGGCGGGCAAATACCGTGTGCAGATCGCGGAACCACCGGAGCGCCTCCTCAGGCGGCACCACGTCGATCACGCCGAATTCGCCGCAGTAGAGCTCGCAGTGCTCCTGCGCGGCCTTGGCAATCGCCGGGGCGAGGAATTCCTCAAACCACGCCTCCCCGGCGCCGCAGTCGGCATAGGACTGGCGGCTGTCGCGGAGCTCCGGCATCCAGTAGGCGCCCTGGTGGGTGAAGCTCAGCGGCTCGTAGAAGTGGAAATTGTAGACCGTTTTGTCGTCGTAGGGTGCGTCCAGCTCGGGCACGGTCCTCGCGCTGTTCCAGTGGTAGCTGCCCAGCAGGATGCAGGTATCCGGCGCATGGCGGCGGATGCGGCGCACGCATTCGCGGGAAATGCGCTTCCAGGCGGGCAGATAGCGCGCCTCGGTCACCTCGTTGAGAAGCTCAAAGGCCACGCGCCCGGCATAGGCGCCATAGCGCGCCGCCAGCGTCTTCCAAATGGTATAGAAGATCTCCTGGTATTTTTCGCTGTCGAAAAAGCCCGCCTCCTGCTCGCCGGCGTCAAAGGAATAGCCGGGCGTCTTGTGCAGGTCAAGTACGGTCTTCAAACCGTATTTCTCGCATAGCGCGAGCGCCGCGTCGATGCGCGACAGCCCCTCCTCGGAGATGCTGTAGTCCGCGTGCTGAATGACGTTATAGTCGATGGGGATGCGCACATGGTCAAAGCCCCAGTCGCTGATCTTACGAAAATCTTCTTCGGTGATGAAGTGATCCAGCCGCTCGCTCGAATAATCGCACTGGGAAAACCAGCCGCCGAGATTCACACCCTTGCCGAAACCAAGCTCCTTAAGCATACACATTTCCTTTCCTTGATATGATTCATGGGGCGGCCGAAGGCGCCGCCCCATTTCGTTTTCAACAGCCTGCCGTGTCCAATGTTTTGCAGCAGGCTGCAGAACCGGTGATGAAATTATCCCTTCACCGAGCCCGCGGTGACGCCTTTGATGATGGACTTGGAGAGAATGATGTACACGACCAGCACCGGCAGGATCGCCAGCAGGATAAACATGGACACCTTGCCCATGTCGAACTTGGAATAGTCCGCCGAGCGCAGCTGGGCGACCATGATGGGGACGGTCTTCATCTCGGCCTTGTCGAGTAGCAGGGCCGGGATAAAGTAGTTGTTCCACGAGCCGACGAACGAAAAGATCATCTGCACGGCGATAGCGGGCTTCATGATCGGCAGCACGATCTGGTTGAAGGTGCGGAACTCGCCCGAGCCGTCCATACGCGCGGCCTCGACCATCTCCATCGGCAGCACGCTCTCGAGGTACTGCTTCATGTAGAAGAACACGACGGGCGCGGCGATCGAGGGCAGGATCAGCGGGATATAGTTGTTGGTCAGATGGAACTTGTAGACGAGCTGGATAAAGCCGACCGCCGAGACCTGGGGCGGGATCATCATGACCGCCATGATGAAGTAGAAGGCGGGCTTTTTCAGCTTGAAGTTATAGACGTGGATGCCGTAGGCCGTGAGCGCCGAGAAATAAGTGGTCAGCACCGCGCAGCAGGCGGCGATAAAGAAGCTGTTGAGCATGCCGCGCGGGATGTTGATCGAGGCGTCGGTCCAGGCGTTTTTGAGGTTGACAAAGAAGTTGTTCTTCGGCAGCAGCGTGAAGCCGGCCTGCAGCTGGGCATTGGAGCGTGTGGAGTTGATCAGCAGCATATAGAAGCTGAACAGGCACAGGATCGAGAGGAAGATCAGAATGATGTAGACGACGGTGCGCAGCACGATCAGATGGATGCGCCCCCTGGTGTTTTCGCGGTTATTCACGGTACTCCCTCCTTAGTTCTTATACTGCCGGGACAGCGAGTTGTAGACGACCAGGCTCAGTGCGGAGGAGACAAGGAACAGAATGACGCTGATCGCGCCGGCCATGCCGTAGTTCTTGCTGGTGCCGAGATAGTTGTTCAAATACATGACCATCGTCATACTGGCGCGGTCGGGCGTGCCCTTGCCGTTGGTGAGGACCTGCGGCACGTCAAACATCTGCAGGCCGCCGATCATCGCCGTGATGACCGTGTACACCAGGATCGGAGCCAGCAGCGGCAGCGTCACACGGAAGAAGACCTGCAGGGAGTTGGCCCCGTCGATCTCCGCGGCCTCGAACATGTTCTGGTCGATGCCCTGGATGCCCGCCATCAGCAGGATCGTGGTATTGCCAAACCACATCAGGAAGTTCATCAGCGAGATCAGGATGCGCACAGAGATCTTGATGCCGAGGAAGTTGACGCTCTTTTCGACGATGCCGTGGGCCAGCAGCACCTGGTTGATCGGCCCAACCGGGGAGAACAGCGTGAAGAACAGCATCGAGAAGGCTGCCGCCATGATCAGGTTCGGCATATAGATGACAGTCTTGAAAAACTGCTGTCCCTTGATATTCAGGCGATAGCTGGTGAAGAACACCGCCAGCAGCAGCGCCACGACGATCTGCGGCACCGCGCCCATGATCCAGAGCACGAGCGTATTGCCGAAATACTTGAGCATGCCGACCGTGCCGGTCTTGTCCGGGGTAAACAGGGTGATGTAGTTCTGCAGCCCGACAAAATTGGGTCCGATCTGCTTGAGACCGCTGCGATAGTTTTCAAAGAAGCTGTTGTAGATCGTCATCAGCTGCGGTGTCAGCGTGAAGATGACATAGGCGATAAAGAAGGGCAGGGTAAAGATATAGCCCCATTTCGCGTAGCTGATCCCCTTGCGCGGTTTTAGTCTTCTGTTCATGGACCATCCCTCCTCATTCTGTATGAAGACGCATCCCAATCCGTGCCTGAAGCGCGGACTTGGATCCGTGTTCATCCGCTGTTTTGAAAACCAAGGCAAGGCTTTTGCCTTGCCTTGGTGATTGCGTCAATTTACTTTGTCTGCACACCGATCACGGAGTGATGACGTCGGGATACTTCTCGTTGATGTCGAGGTAGAAGTTGTTCAGAGCGGTGTCTTTGTCAACCAGGCCCTGGAAGTACTCCTGCAGCTTGTTCTGCAGACCCTCGTTCATGATCTGATCGTAGATGGTGTGGTTCTCCCAGACGATGTTGTCGGTCATAGCGGAGAAGACAGCGACATCGTTCTGGCCGCCCAGAAAGGCAGAGCCGTACTCGGGATCGGCGGCGAACTTGGCGTTCACAGTCTGATTGTTGGAGAACTGGGCCTCGTTGGCGACGAGCGCGGTGCAGACTTCCTCGTCGTTGATGAAGGTGTTCATGATGTCGGCAACCAGCGTCGGGTTATCGGTGCCGGCAGGCGCCATCAGCCAGGTGCCGCCCCAGAAGTGAGCAGCGGGGCCTTCGCAGATGGCCCAGTCGCCGGAGCAGCCCTTCTCGGGATCCTGAGCGTTGCCCATGCAGAAGTTGAAGTACCAGGCAGGTCCGAAGAAGCACATGGTCTTGCCGTCGGCGAACATCTGGTCGTTCTTGGGCTGATCCCAGATGCCGGAGTCGGCCAGGGTGTAGCCGTTTTTAACAAACAGCTCGGTCTGGGCGATCCAGGCGAGGATCTGATCGTCGAACTGCAGCTCGTTGTTCTCGTTGACCCAGGGAGAGGTGCAGTTGTTGGAGAAGGCGCGGTAGGTCTCGGCGAAGGAGGCGGTCATGTAGTAGCCCTTGGCCTTGGCTTCGGCGGCGACAGCTTCGAACTTCTCCCAGCTGTCGAGAGCGGCCTGAACCTCGGCGGGATCATCGGTGCCAAGCACGTCCTTGGCGATGGAGCGGCGATAGATCAGCGCGGAGGGGCAGCACTGGAAGGACACGCCCTTGACAACGCCGTCCATATCGGACGCGGCCTGCACGGTGTACTTATAGGTGTTGGAGAAGTCGGTCACGCCCATGGCGGTGATGTCCTGGGTATAGTCGGAGTCGGCATACTTCTGGATGTAGTCGGCTTCGGCCAGGAAGAGGTCGACCTTGTCGTCAGCGGCGGCACCCTCCTGCGCGAACAGGGCGGTGTCCAGCTTGTCCTGATAGGCACCGTTGTCGCTCGGAGTGATGACCCAGTTGACGGTCACGCCCTCGGGGACGGTGTAGTACTTCTCAAAGAAGCCCTTGAACTCTTCGTTCCATGCGTAGATGTTGAGAACTTTTCCTTCGGATTCATCGGCAAAGGCGGCGGGGAGGCCCAGAGCCATTACCATGGTCAGAACCAGAAGCATTGCGATGAGCTTTTTCATGATTTTTCCTCCTGTTTTGATGATTTGTGATTTATTATTGGCGGGTTTTTCCCGCTGATCACCTTGTTGATGCACAGTGCGGCGGATGCTGCGCTTTCTCAGATCTCTCCGACCGTGCCGCCCTTCTGCAGAGAGCCGGTCACGATCTCACGATCGAGGATCGCGGTGCGCGGATGCTCGATCTGCCCGATGAGCCGCCCGGCGGCGATGGTGCCCAGCTTTTCCGTGTCCTGCCGCCAGGTCGTGAGCACCGGATTGACGATGCGGGAGAGAGGGATGCCGTCGTACCCCACGGTGGAGATGTCGCGCGGAACTTCAAGCCCGGCCTCGTGGATGGCGTTGACGCCGCCGATCCAGGAATAGTCGTCCGGGAAGAAGATGCAGGTAGGTCTGTCCGGCAGGCTCAGCAGCTCCTTTGTGATACGGCGGCAGCTCTCCGAATCGTGGTAGACGCCCTCGCGTATCCACTTCTCCGGCACCTCGATCCCCAGCTCTTCACAGGCCCGGTGGAAGCCCGTCAGACGGTTCTGTGTGACGCTTGTGCGCTCGCCGTGGATGATGGCGATCTTTCGGTGCCCTTTCGAGGCCACATAGCGTACCAGCTCACCCATGCCGCGCAGGTTGTCAGACATCACGCAGATGCGGTTATTAAAGACATGGTCGATGGTCACCACCGGCAGCTCGGACTGTACAAGCTCGATCACCATCGGGTCGAGGAAATCCGCCGAGGCGATCACGACCCCGTCTACGCCGCGGTAGCGGCAGTGCTGCAGGTAGCTGGTCTGGCGGCTGCCGACGAGATTGTTGATAAAGGTGAGATCATAGCCGTGTTTTTCCGCCTCGCTGCGGATGCCGTCGAGCACCGTGGAAAAGAACTCGTGCGCAAGGCCCCCGTGCATAGGATCGACAAACAGCACGCCGATATTGTAGCTGCGGTTGGTTTTGAGTGCCCGCGCGCTGGCGTTGGCCATGTAGCCCAACTCATCCGCCACACGAAGGATGCGTGCGCGCGTCTCCTCGCCGATATCCGGCTGGCCGTTGAGCGCCTTGCTCACCGTGGCCGTCGAGACACCGCAGTGCTTTGCAATGTCTTTGATGGATACCACGGGACACCGCTCCTCTACTTAATCGTTTTCGTGGCTCTAATGTAACCCATTCCGGCCAAAATTGCAAGCATTTTCTTGCAGAAAAAACGCTTAATTCAAATTCTTGTTGTACTTCCACAATTTTGCAAGGCCGTTTTTGTTCAATATCACCTATTTCTTTCGTAAAATGGATGTATGTCCGGTCTTGCTCCGCCGATCATACAGCATTATTACCGAAAGAAAGTGTTTTCTGCAAAAAGTTCTTGCATTATTTGCCCATATGAGGTATTCTATGTTTATCACTTAAACGATTTCGCGGAGGAACACCCTTATGCAATACGGACATTTCGACGACGAGCGGCGCGAGTATGTGATCACGACACCGCGCACGCCCCTTCCCTGGATCAACTATCTCGGGAGTGAGGATTTTTTCACCCTGCTGAGCAACACCGCCGGCGGCTACAGCTTCTTCCGCGATGCGCGGCTGCGCCGTCTGACCCGCTACCGCTACAACAACGCGCCGCTGGACCAGGAGGGCTTCCATATATATATAAAGGATGGCGCGTCCGTCTGGAACCCCGGCTGGCAGCCCGTACAGGCCGAACTTGACGACTACAGCTGCCGGCACGGCCTGGGCTACAGTGTGATCGAAGGCGCGAAGGACGCAGTGCGCGTCACCCAGGAGCTGCTGGTTCCCGTCGGCGAGCGCTGCCTTCTGATGCGCGTGACCGTCAAAAACGAGGGCGCGTGCACGAAGCGTCTGCGCCTGTTCCCGTATGTGGAGTTCTGCCTCTGGGACGCCATGGACGACGGCTCGAACTTCCAGCGCAACTACTCCACCGGCGAGATAGAGGTGGTCGGCCCGGCCATCTACCACAAAACAGAATACCGCGAGCGGCGCGACCACTACGCCGTGTTCTGGGCCAACCGCGCGCCCGCAGGCTTTGATACCCAGCGCGAGGCTTTCCTCGGTCTCTACGGAAGCCCCGCCCGCCCCGAGGCCGTGTTCGGCGACGGCTGCACCGGCAGCATCGCCCACGGCTGGCAGCCGATCGCGGCGCAGCAGTTCGACCTCGAGCTCGAAGGCGGCGCGAGTGACAGCCTGATTTTCGGTCTCGGCTATATCGAAAACCCGCAGGATGAGAAGTGGGCCGCGCCGGGCGTGATCAACAAAACGCGCGCCGAGGCCATGATGGCCCGCTTTGCCGACAGCGCCGCCTTTGACGGCGCGATGGACGCCCTGCGTGTCCACTGGGACAAGCTGCTGGACAACTATCAGGTCAGCACCGGGGACGCGCGGCTCGACCGCATGGTGAACATCTGGAACCAGTACCAGTGCATGGTCACCTTCAACATGAGCCGCTCCGCCAGCTACTTTGAGAGCGGCATGGGCCGCGGCATGGGCTTCCGGGATTCCTGCCAGGATCTGCTGGGCTTTGTGCACATGATCCCCGAACGCGCGCGCGAGCGCATCCTGGACATCGCCGCCACGCAGTTCCCGGACGGCAGCGCCTACCACCAGTACCAGCCGTTGACCAAAAAGGGCAATCTGGCCGTCGGCAGCGGCTTCAACGACGACCCGCTGTGGCTGATCGCGGGCACCGACGCCTATCTGCGCGAGACCGGCGATTTTGGCATCCTCGACGAATCAGTCGCTTTCGACAATGACCCCTCTCTGGCACAGCCCCTGCTGGAGCATCTGCGCCGCAGCTTTGCCTTCACCCGCACGCACCTCGGCCCCCACGGTCTGCCCCTGATCGGGCGGGCCGACTGGAACGACTGTCTGAATCTCAACTGCTTCTCCGCGCATCCGGGCGAGAGCTTCCAGATCACCGGCCCCAGCGAGGGCCCCGTCGCCGAGAGCGTGTTTATCGGCGGTATGTTCGTCAAGTACGGCCGCGCCTGGGCGGAGATCTGCCGCCATGTGGGGCTTGACAGTGAGGCCGAGGACGCCCTGCAGGCCGTCGCCGCGGTCGAGGCCGCAGTGCTGGACGCCGGTTGGGACGGCGAGTGGTTCCGCCGTGCCTTCGACGCCTACGGCCATGTGGTCGGCGGGAAGGAATGCGAGGAGGGACAGATCTATATCGAGCCCCAGGGCATGTGCGTGATGGCCGGGATCGGCAAGGAGAGCGGCGAGGCCGCCCGCGCCTTAAAGAGCGTCGAAGAGCGACTGGACACCAAGTACGGCATTGTGCTCCTGAACCCCGCCTACACCCGCTACCATCTCGAGCTCGGCGAGATCTCGAGCTATCCTCCCGGATACAAGGAGAACGCCGGCATTTTCTGCCACAACAACCCCTGGATCGTCTGCGCCGAGGCCGAGCTCGGCCACGGGGACCGCGCCTTCCAGGTCTACCGCCGCACCGCTCCCGCCTTTATCGAGGACATCAGCGACATCCACCGCACCGAGCCCTACGTCTACAGCCAGATGATCGCCGGCAAGGATGCCCCGAGCTTCGGCGAGGCGAAGAACTCCTGGCTGACCGGCACCGCCGCGTGGACCTTCCTGAGCATCTCCCAGGCGATTCTCGGCGTCAAGCCGACGCTCGACGGCCTGGAGATCGACCCCTGTGTCCCCTCCGGCTGCAAGGGCTTCACCGTGACGCGTAAGTATCGCGGCGCAACATATGAGATCACGGTTAAAAACCCGGACGGCGCGCAGCACGGCGTGAAAGCCATGACCGTCGACGGCAAGGCTGTTGACGGCAAGCGCATCCCCGTCTCCCCCGCCGGCAGCCGCGTCCGTGTGGACGTGGTGCTGGGATGACCGGCGCGTAATCCCGCCGCAGGGCGGCAAAAGTAAAAAGTGCCGCGGATTTGCAAAACCAGCAAATCCGCGGCACTTTTTATTGAATGATCATTTTTTATCGGGCGGCCGCGAGGGTCGCCCCTACTACTTTGTCACACTAAAAACTTTACCTTCCACCTCATCCGTCATCCGGCTTCCGTGAAACGCCGGATGCCACCTTCCCCTCAAGGGGAAGGCATGGATTCGCGCTATTCCTGGCTTCCCCTTGAGGGGAAGCTGTCGCGTCAGCGACTGATGAGGTGGTGTATACACAGCATCAAGTTTTAAGTGTGACAGTGTACTACAACCATTTGTCAGTATCTTTATTTCTTCCAGCCGCCGAAGATGCCGCCGCCCTTGAGGTTGCCCGCCTCGCCGCGCGACTCGGCATACTGGCGCAGCAGGTCCTTCTGCGCCTTGTTGAGCGTCTTCGGGACGGTGACGTTCACAAATACGTACTGATCGCCACGGCCGCCGCCGCGCAGATAGGGGATGCCCCTGCCGCGCAGCCGGAACTTCGTGCCGGTCTGCGTGCCCTCGGGGATCGTCAGCTTGATCTTTCCGTCGAGCGTCGGGACCTCGATCTCGGCGCCGAGCGCGGCCTCGGGATAGGTGATGTCCTGTTCGATCAGCACGTCGTTGCCCTCGCGCTCGAAATAGGCGTGGGGCTGGACGATCACGGTCACGAGCAGATCGCCGGCGGGTCCGCCGTTGACGCCCTCGCCGCCCTGGCCGCGCAGCGAGATCGTCTGTCCGTCGTCGATACCGGCGGGGATCGTCACATTGATCTTGTGCTGGCGGCGGATGCGGCCCATTCCCTTGCACTTGGTGCAGGGCTGGTGGATGATTTTGCCGCTGCCGCGGCACTTGCTGCACGGCCCGGTGGACTGGGCCAAGCCGAAGGGCATGCGCTGGGTGGTGCGCACGGTGCCGGTGCCCTTGCAGTCCGGGCAGACCTCGGCCGTCGTGCCGGGGGCGCAGCCGCTGCCCTTGCAGTCCGGGCAGCTTTCGACGCGGCCAACCGTGACGTCCTTTTTGCAGCCGAAGGCGGCCTCCTCAAAGGAGATCGTCACATTGCTGCGCACGCTCTCGCCCTGGCGCGGCGCGTTGGGGTTCGAGCGGCTGCCTCCGCCGAAGCCAAAGCCGCCGAAGATATCGCCGAAGATATCCCCCAGATCGCCGAAATCGCCAAAGCCGCCGAAGCCGCCCGCGCCGAAGCCGGCGTTCGGATCGAAGGCCGCGTGGCCGTACTGGTCGTACTTGGCGCGCTTGTCGGCGTCGGAGAGGATCTCGTAGGCCTCGTTGATCTCCTTGAAGCGCTCCTCGGCGGCTTTGTCGCCGGGGTGCAGGTCGGGGTGGTTCTCCTTGGCAAGCTTGCGGTATGCTTTTTTGATCTCATCGGCCGTGGCGCTCTTCTGCAGGCCCAGGACCTCATAATAATCGCGTTTTTCTGCCATATTGTCTACTCCTCGGGCGGAAAAATTCTTCTCCGTCTGCGCGTTTTGAGCCGGAGATGCTCCGGCTCAAAATGACTGTTACAATTCAATGATTGGATTACTTTTTGTCGTCGTCCACGACGGTGTAGTCGGCGTCGTAGTAATCCTGACCGCCGTTATTGGCGCTGTAGTTGGCGCCTCCGGTCGGGCCGCCGGCCTGGCCGGGATTGAAGCCCTGGCCCTGGGCGCCCTGCGCGGCGTTGGCCTGGTACAGCTTCTCCGAGACCTTGTAGAAGGCCTGGGTCAGCTCCTCGGTGGCAGCCTTGATGGCAGCGGTGTCGGTGCCGGTCAGGGCCGTCTTCAGAGCCTGCAGCTTGCTCTCGACCTCGCCCTTGTCGGCGGCGTCGAGCTTGTCGCCCATGTCCTTGAGGGTCTGCTCGGTCTGATAGACCATCTGGTCGCCCTGGTTGCGCACGTCGATCTCTTCCTTGCGCTTGGCGTCCTCGGCGGCGTACATCTCGGCCTCCTTGACGGCCTTGTCGATGTCCTCCTTGGACATGTTGGTGGAAGAGGTGATCGTGATGTGCTGCTCCTTGCCGGTGCCGAGATCCTTGGCCGAGACGTTCACGATGCCGTTGGCGTCAATGTCAAAGGTGACCTCGATCTGGGGCACGCCGCGGCGGGCCGGGGCGATGCCGTCGAGATGGAAGCGGCCGAGGCTCTTGTTGGCGGCGGCCATTTCGCGCTCGCCCTGCAGGACGTTGACCTCAACGGAGGTCTGGTTGTCGGCGGCGGTGGAGAAGATCTGGCTCTTCTTGGTGGGGATCGTGGTGTTGCGCTCGATCAGCTTGGTGCAGACGCCGCCCAGGGTCTCGATGCCGAGAGACAGAGGCGTTACGTCGAGCAGCAGGATGCCTTCGACGTCGCCGCCGAGCACGCCGCCCTGGATCGCGGCGCCGATGGCCACGCACTCATCGGGGTTGATGCCCTTGAAGCCCTCTTTGCCGACCAGGGTCTTGACCATCTCCTGCACGGCGGGGATACGGCTGGAGCCGCCGACGAGCAGCACCTTGCTGATGTCGCTCGGCTGCAGACCGGAGTCGGACAGAGCCTGCTTGACAGGGCCGACGGTCTTTTCGACCAGGTGGTGGGTCAGCTCGTTGAACTTGGCGCGCGTGAGCGTGACGTCCAGGTGCTTCGGGCCGGTGGCGTCCGCGGTGATATAGGGCAGGTTGATGTTGGTGGAGGTCATGCCGCTCAGCTCGATCTTGGCCTTTTCAGCGGCCTCCTTGAGGCGCTGCATGGCGACCTTGTCAGTGCTCAGGTCAATGCCCTCGGCCTTCTTGAACTCTTCGACCAGGTAATTGGTGACACAGGCGTCGAAGTCGTCGCCGCCGAGACGGTTGTTGCCCGCCGTGGCCAGCACTTCGATGACGCCGTCGCCGATCTCGAGCACGGACACGTCGAAGGTGCCGCCGCCGAGGTCATAGACCATGATCTTCTGATCGTTTTCCTTGTCCAGACCGTAGGCCAGCGCGGCCGCGGTCGGCTCGTTGATGATACGCTTGACGTCGAGACCGGCGATCTTGCCGGCGTCCTTGGTGGCCTGGCGCTGCGAGTCGGTGAAGTAGGCGGGGACGGTGATGACAGCCTCGGTGACGGTCTGGCCCAGATAGGCCTCGGCGTCGGCCTTCAGCTTGGAGAGCACCATGGCGCTGATCTCCTGGGGGGTATAGGCCTTGTTGTCGATGTTGACCTTATAGTTCGAGCCCATCTCGCGCTTGATGGACGAAATGGTACGGTCAGGGTTGGTGATGGCCTGGCGCTTGGCGACCTGGCCGACCATACGCTCGCCGTTTTTGGAGAAGGCCACGACGGACGGCGTGGTGCGCGCGCCCTCGGCGTTGGCGATGACGACCGCTTCGCCGCCTTCCATAACGGCGACGCAGCTATTGGTGGTTCCCAAATCGATACCGATAATTTTACCCATTGTATTTTCCTCCTGTATGAAAAAATCTGAATATACTAACTATTATATTATAAACGGCTTTCACCGTTTTTAGCTTAATTCGCTACCTTGACCATCGCGAAGCGGATGACGCGCTCGCCCAGGCGGAAGCCCTCCTGGAAGACCTCAACGATCTCGTTTTCGCCCTTCGTCTCGTCCTCGACATGCATCACCGCGTTGTGGAGCTGCGGGTCGAAGGTCTGGCCCAGGCTTTCGATCTTCTCGACGCCGAGCTTTTTCAGCGTCTGCTCAAACTGGGTCATGATCATCTCGACGCCCTTGCGGTAGGCCTCGTCCTCGGTGGTCTGGGCCAGAGCCCGCACCAGATTGTCATAGACCGGCAGGAACGCGGTCACGGCGTTGGCTTTCACGTCGCCGTAGAGATTATCCTTCTCCTTCTGGCTGCGCTTGCGGTAGTTGTCATATTCGGCCAGCAGCCGGAGATAGCGATCGTTCGCGCCGCGGAGCTCTTCGACGGGGTCGATTTTCTTTTCAGCCTTTTCGGCGGCCTTTGGCTCCGATGTTTTCTCTTCCTTCGGCTCTTCGGCAGCCTGCTCGGCCTGCGGCTCGGCTTTCGTCTCCGCCGGCTCGGCTGTCTGCTGCTTTTCCTTATCGTCCATCAGGTTCATCTCCCTTAATGATCAGCTTGTTGTGCATGCCCTCGGGGGGCGCCTCCCCTCCGCCCAGGCGACGGGAGAGGCCGGCGGCCAGCGCGCTGAGCTTGGCGGCCACGGCGGAATAGTCCATGCGCGTCGGGCCGACCACGCCGATCAGGCCCTTGGTGCCGTCGCCCGCATCGTAGCTGGCGACGATCACGCTCGAGTTTTTCAGCTCCTCGGCCACGTTTTCCGGCCCGATCATCACCTTGACGTCGTTCGGCGCGAGACTGTCTGTCGGCGGGAGGATGTGCCCGCCGCCGGAGAGATAGCTCATGAGCGCGTGGGCCTTGTCCGGGTCGCGGAATTCCGGCTGGTTGAGCAGCCGGTTTTCGCCGGTGATGACGGCCGCGGGGATCGCGCTCTCGGACAGCACCTCGATCGCGAAGGCCGCGATCACGGCGCTCAGCCCCATCGTATCGTCGGCCGCCCGCTCGATCGAGTGGATCAGCACCGGGGTCATCTGCTCCTCGCCGATGCCGGTGAAGTTGGCGTTAAAGAGTGTCGAGAGCTTTTGCACCATGCTCTGGTCCACCGAGATCGGCAGACGCACAAGCTTGTTCTTCACGGCGTTGTTCGACAGCAGCACCACTAATATAAAGGTGTTCGCGTCGACATAGATGATATCGAAGCGCCGCACCGTGACGGCCGCCTGGTGCGTCACGGCGAGGGCCGGGTAATTCGTCAGCTGCGAGGCCAGACGGCTGACCTCGCCGATGCTGTCGTCCAGCTCCTGCAGTCGCTGGTTGAGACGGCGGTTGAGCTCCTCATTTTCCTCCATGCCCAGGCGCTGCCGCTCCATCATGTCGTTGACGTACAGGCGGTAGCCCTTCGGCGTGGGAACACGGCCGGCGGAGGTGTGGGGCTGTTCAAGATAGCCCAGGTTCACAAGCTCCGCGAGCTCGTTGCGGATCGTGGCGGAGGAGCAGCCGAGCTTCGCATGCTCGGCGATGTGCTTGCTGCCGACCGGCTCGGCCGTGCGGATGTATTCCTCGACGACCGCGATCAATATTTTCTTTTTCCGTTCACTGATCGCCATCGTTAGCACTCCCGGCCTTTGGCTGTTGGCACTCTTGCTCTTCGAGTGCTAATATACCATTCCTCCCCGGCTTTGTCAAGGGCTGGACACGCAGATTTTGGATTGTTCACAGATTGTTCAGCGTCCTTCGCGCCGAAAAATTTTTATAGAAAAATAAAGGGAAATTCATTTTTACGGCGTATATAGTATGTAGAAACAATTTTTCAGCCGCGAAAGGAGTGGATGGGTCATGCCGACGCCGCGAGAAGAGCGCGAAGCGCTCGAACGCCTGATGATCGCGCCCTACGGGGTGCTGTCCGCGCAGTCGAGGGGCCGTCTCCACGACGAGGAGCCCTGTGAGATCCGCACCTGTTTTCAGCGGGACGCCGACCGCATCACCCACTGCAAGTCCTTCCGGCGTTTAAAGCACAAGACGCAGGTCTTTCTGCAGCCCGAGGGCGACCACTACCGCACCCGGCTGACCCACACGCTCGAGGTCACGCGTCTGGCGCGCACGGTGGCGCGCGCGCTGCGTCTCAACGAGGATCTGGCCGAGGCGATCGCGCTCGGGCACGACGTGGGGCACACGCCCTTCGGCCACGCGGGCGAGCGCGCACTCAACCGCATCTACCCCGGCGGCTTCAAGCACTACGAGCAAAGCCTGCGCGTGGTGGACGTGCTCGAGAAGGACGGCGAGGGGCTGAATCTCTGCTATGAGACGCGCATGGGCATCCTCAACCACACGCACGGCGCGCCCGACGACACGTGCGAGGCCACGGTCGTGCGGCTGTGCGACCGCATCGCCTACATTAACCACGATCTCGACGACTCGATCCGCGCCGGTATCCTGACTGACGACGACGTGCCCGAGCGCATCCGCCGCGACTGCGGCAGCCGCAACAGCGAGCGCATCAACGCCTTCGTGCTCGATCTGATCGCCAATAGCCGCGATGGCGTGATCGCTATGTCGCCGCACATGCAGGAGACCTTCGATTTCTTCCACAAATTCATGTTTTCCGACGTCTACACCAACCCCAAGGCCAAGCGCGAGGAGAACAAGGTGCAGGGCATTCTCGAAAAGCTCTACGGCTACTATATGCTGCACCCGGCCCTGCTGCCCGACGATCTGCGAGTGATCGCCGACCGCGAGGGCATCGGCCGGGCTGTGACGGACTACATATCCGGCATGACGGACAACTACGCCATGGAAAAATTCGGCGAGATCTTCATCCCCTTCGCCTGGACGGTGAAATAAGCTCATACAGTTTGAATCTGCACTTGCCTCGCCCCAGCGCTTCGCGCGGTGAGGGGAGAGGTGTCACGAAGTGACGGAGAGGGGGCGTTGGTCGAACTGCTCTGTTCGTCCAACGCTGCCATTGCCCCTCTCAGGCGCAAGCGCCAGCTCTCCCCTCGCGCAGGCGCGGGGCGAGCCAAGAACCCCGAAAGGAGGCGAGCCACACGGCATTTCCCGAACGATTTATCACAGAATTGACCGACCGCAACGACATTGTGGAGGTGGTCTCCTCCTATGTGCGTCTGAGCAAGAGGAGCGGCGCGAACTACTTCGGGCTGTGCCCTTTCCACAGCGAGAAAACGCCCTCCTTCTCGGTCTCGCCCGACCGGCAGAGCTACCACTGCTTCGGCTGCGGCAAGGGCGGCGACGTGATCGGCTTCATCATGGAGATCGAAAACCTCTCCTTCCCCGAGGCCGTGGAGTTTCTGGCCAAGCGCGCCAACATGAAGCTGCCCGAGGAGGTCAATGACCGAGAGAGCAAAAAGCGCGCACGCATGCTTGCGCTCAACCGCGACGCCGCGCGCTGGTTTTATGAACAGCTCCACACCCCGCAGGCGCAGATCGCCCGCGCCTATATGGAAAAGCGGCGCATCGGCCCTGCGACCGCCAAAAATTTCGGGCTCGGCTACGCGCCGAACAACTGGCGCGATCTGATGGAGGCCATGAGGGCGAAGGGCTACACCGATCAGGAGCTCTTCGAGGCAGGGCTGATCCGCCGGAGGGAGCGCAGCAGCTACGACACCTTCCGCAACCGATTGATGTTCCCCGTGATCGATGTGCGCGGCAACGTCATCGGCTTTTCGGGCCGCATCCTTGACGACGGCGAGCCAAAGTACATGAACAGCCCCGACACACTGGTATTCGACAAGGGGCGCAACCTGTTTGCCCTGAATCTGGCAAAAAAATCAAAGAGCGGATATATTATTCTCTCTGAGGGCAATATAGACGTGGTGTCGCTGCACCAGGCCGGCTTTGATTCGGCGGTGGCCTCGCTCGGCACCTCGCTGACGGGCGAGCAGGCGCGGCTGATTTCGCGCTATACCAACGAAGTCATTATCGCTTACGACGGCGACGGCGCAGGCGTCAAGGCCAGCCAGCGCGCCATCGGCATTCTCGAAAAGCTGGATTTAAAGGTGCGTGTGCTGCGCATGAGCGGCGCCAAGGACCCCGACGAGCTGATTCGAACAAAGGGGCCGGAGGCATTCCGCGCGCTGCTCGAGGCCTCGGAAAACCAGGTGGACTACCGCCTGCGCTCGATCGCGGCCAGATATGTGCTCGATTCGCCCGAGCAGAAATATGAATTTCTCAAGGAGGCCTACGGCGTCGTGGCCCGCCTGCCCGACCAGGCCCAGCGCGACCTGTACGCCTCGCGACTCGCCGAGCAGGTGGGCGTCAAGGAAGACGCGGTCCGCGGCGACGTCGAGAAAACGCGCAGCCAGCTGATCCGCCGTGCGCGCAGCAGCGAGACGCGCGCCTCCGCCCGCGCCGGCGACCGCCCGCCGGCCGCCCAGGGCCGGAAGCTGTATTTCGACGACCCGCGCGCCGCGGCGGCCGAGCAGGGACTGATCCGGCTGCTGTTTCTGGACGCGGGCTGTGCCCGGGGCGTGGCCCTGCCCGAGCCCAGGGAATTCTCCTCTCCGGAGCTGCGCCACATCTACGAGGCGCTCTGCGAGCGCATCGAGCGCCACGCGCCGGTCAGTCTGAGCCTGCTGCGCGAGACGCTCAGCAGCGAGGAAGTCGATCTTCTGGTGCGGCTGGACCAGGAGCCTGTGAACCTCTCCAACGGAGAACAGGCCATGGCCGACTACATATCCATCATTCACGATCGCTATGCCGAGCGTCAAGCCGCGTCCGCACAGAAGCGGGCGTCGGACGACCTGATGGCGATGCGCGACAAATACCGAGCAACAAAAGCTTATAAGTGAGGGACAGAGACATGGACGAAGAAAAAACCTACACCGAGGAAGAGCTGAACGCTCAGGCCGACGCACTGCTGGCCGCGGCCGACGAGGAGGAAGGCAAGAAAGCCCCCAAGGCCGCCAAGAAAAAGAGCGCCAAGAAAAAAGAAAAGGTCCCCGAGGGCCCGGTCAAGACGCCGGAGGAGCGGCTTGCGGAGCTGCTCGAAAAGGGCAAAAAGGCCGGCAAGCTGACGGCCAAGGAGCTCGGGCTGCTCGAGGAGCTGAATCTCGACCCCGAGGTCGTGGACAAGTTCTATGAGGCGATCGACGCCGCCGGCATCGACATCGACATGCCCACCGGCGACCAGGACGTGCTGGCCCCGCTGGACGACGCCGATATGCCCGAGCTCGAGAACCTGGCGGAGATCGAAGAGGTCACCGAGGAGGAGCTCAACGCCGCCACCGACGATCTGCCGAGCGACGTCTCCACCGACGACCCGGTGCGCATGTACCTCAAGGAGATCGGCAAGGTCCCGCTGCTGACGCCCGAGGAGGAGCTGGCCCTGGCCGAGCGCATGGCGCTCGGCGACGAGGAGGCCAAGAAGCGCATGACCGAGGCCAACCTCCGTCTGGTTGTGTCGATCGCCAAGCGCTACGTCGGCCGCGGCATGCTGTTCCTCGATCTGATCCAGGAGGGCAACCTTGGCCTCATCAAGGCCGTCGAGAAGTTCGACCACACCAAGGGCTACAAGTTCTCGACCTACGCCACCTGGTGGATCCGCCAGGCCATCACCCGCGCGATCGCCGACCAGGCCCGCACGATCCGCATCCCCGTGCACATGGTCGAGACCATCAACAAGACCATCCGCGTCTCCCGCCAGCTGCTGCAGGAGCTCGGGCACGACCCCTCGGCCGAGGAGATCGCCGCCGAGATGAACATGCCCGTCGACAAGGTGCGCGATATTCTGAAGATCGCGCAGGAGCCCGTCTCGCTCGAGACCCCGATCGGCGAGGAGGAGGACTCGCACCTCGGCGACTTCATCCCCGACGAGGACGCCTCCGAGCCCTCGGAGGCCGCCAGCTTCTCGCTGCTGCGCGAGCAGCTCGAGGAGGTGCTCGACACGCTGGCTCCGCGCGAGAAGAAGGTGCTGGAGCTGCGCTTCGGCATCGTCGACGGCCGCACCCGCACGCTCGAGGAGGTCGGCAAGGAGTTCAACGTCACGCGCGAGCGCATCCGCCAGATCGAGGCCAAGGCCCTGCGCAAGCTCCGCCACCCCAGCCGCAGCAAAAAGCTGAGAGATTTTCTGAATTAAAGCCAATTGCCCCGGCGCACAGGCGCCGGGGCATATTTGCGCGCAGCGGCTGAGAGCTTTGGCTCGCCCCCGAGCGCAACGAGAAAGGGCTGCCTGGCCGCTGTCGTAGGGAGGCATCCCCAGATGCCTCCGCGGACCTGCGCGATAATCTACGGAGCAATCTGGGCCTCGCTCCCTACGAAAATCATTAAAAATGTGAGGGGACTCGCCTGCCAATGGCGAATTCCCTCACATTTTTTGCGGGCGACCGCAGAGGGGCGCCTCTACTGATCATTGACCGGGAAAACGATGTTCATCGTAAAGATCTGCTCGTCGGTTTGAATGGAATAGCGGCCGCCGTATTTGTGGATGATCTTCTCGATGCTCAGCAGGCCGAAGCCGTGGTTCTGCTCGTCGCCCTTGGAGGTGCGCAGGCGCCCGTCCGCCCACTGCAGCTCGCCCGCATAGCCGTTTTCGGTCGTAACGATGACAAAGCCCCGCTCGCGCCGCACCGATACCTGCACGTTTTTGACCTCGGTCTCGGGCAGGGCCGAAACCGCCTCGATGCAGTTGTCGATCAGGTTGCCGAAGAGCACATAGAGGTCGATCGTGTCCATGAATTCCAGCGCCTGTCCGTCGATGATGCAGGTAAACTGGATGCCAAGCTTGCGGCACTGGAAATTCTTCTCCTGGAACACGACGTCCAGCACCTCACTGCCGGTCTCGATCTGCGAGCCGTAGCTGTCCACGAGCTCCATCATGCGCGCGTATTCCCGCTCGTCGGTCTTGTCCTTGACGGCCAGCAGCTGGTGCTTGAGATCGTGGCACTTGATGTTGATGGCCTCGATATTCTCCTTGCTGATGCGGTACTGCTCGCGCGCCTGCTCCCACAGCATCGACACCATCTGTAGCCGCCCTTCGGCCTGATTCTGCCGCAGCATGCTGTGCTGCACCAACAGCAGAAGGACAGAACAGAGCATGTTGAAAATGCTCTTGAATACATCCATCCACACAGAGTCCATGGATACAAGATTGGAATATGCCAGATTCATATAGAGATTGATCAGCAGCGATACTGCAAACAGCGTCAGCATAGCGCTGAAATCGAGCGTATGGGCGTCGGCCAGTCGATTTTTTCGGAACATGAAGACATAGATCGCCGCGTAGGTTGCCAGCGCACACATTCCCCAGTTCAACAGCACATAGCCATTCATCGCCTTTGTGACGTGATACGCCAGCAGCTCCGGGTGAAGGAGCGAGACGAGGTTATCCAGCATACTTGCTATATGTTCGGCAGAGAACGCCGCCGCCGCCAGATAAAAGACCTCCGTCCATGCGGCTTTACAGCAGAAACGGATCGTGCATGTCGCAATCAGGGCCTCCAGCAGAAAGAGAAATACAATATAGTAGAAGTTTTCAGTCAGCACCGGCAGAAGAAAGGCAATTAAAAAGCACAGTGCCACACAGCTCAGAATCCGCAGCGCATAGTGCTCGTGCCGCGGCAGCTTCCAGCTGAAGAGCAACATCCCCACGAGATAGCGAGACATAAAGTTGAACTTAAGCAGGAGGAAGGGATTGATGAACAGAGCCATATCAGAACCTCCCGAGATTGATCTTCTTATTGCCGTAAAAATCGGCGATCTGCTGCATGAATTTCTTCTTCCGCGGGCGGCTGATGGGCAGACGATCGCCGTTCGTGAGCACGACCTCATCTCCGTCGATCCGCTGCACTTGCTTGAGATTCACGACATAGGACTTGTTGCACATGGCAAAGCTGCCGCCGCTGAGACTTTCCATCACATCCTTCATCGTGCCGCGGGTCGATACCGTCTCTTCGGCCAGATGAAAGCTCAGGACGTGGTTGAAAATATCCACATAGTATATTTCGTCGAAAAAGACACTCACGGTCTTCTCCGCCGAGCGGATCAGCATCTTCTGCCGCGGCTCAGAGGCGAGCCTTCGCACGGCGCGGTTCATCTTGGCAGAGAAAAAATTATACTGCAGGGGCTTGACGATGAAGTCAAAGGCGTCGACCTCGTAGCCGTTGACGGCAAAGCGGGCCAGCGCCGTGACGAAGATCAGCAGCACATGGGTGTCCCGCTCGCGCAGAGCCTTGGCCACGTGCATGCCGTTCATGGCAGGCATGTCAATGTCCATAAAGACAAGGTCGTATTCGCCCCGGTACTGCTCCAGAAACAGGAGACCGTTGTCATAGCGCCGCGTTTCGATTTTCATTTTGTTTTCCCGGGCATAGCGTTTCAGATGGGATTGCAGATATTCCGCATCCCGATCGTTATCCTCGATGATGGCCGCACGAAGCATGCTCGTTCACCTTCTTAATTATATTGTAGCGGAAAAGAGAAGAAAATACAAGTTTGCCGGAGCTCTCCCACTGGCAGAGAGCTCCGGCTGCTTTGAAAAATAACAGATTACTCGTTGACGACCAGGGAGAAGGCCTCGTTGTCGCACTCGACGGTCAGCTCGGCATAGTCCTCGAGCAGCTCGGGATCCTCTTCGGAGGTGGTGACGGAGCCGTTCATGACATAGGTGACATCCGTGCCGGTCAGGACGACCTCAAGGGTGCCCTCGTCGTCGCTGACGACCTCATAGGTGCCGGTGACAAAATAGAACCAGTTGGTGACGACAACATAGGAGTTGTGGATAATGGAGGTGTTGTCGACCAGCAGGAAGGTGCCGTCGTCCTTGAGCGTGAGGACCTTCGCGACGCCGTTGTAAACGTCGTTCTCATAACCGGCTTCGCAGTAGACGGTGTTGCCGACATAGGTGTTGTCGGCAAAGGCGGTGGTGCCGATGGC
>ODAI010678634.1_pt1 | contig 24140 bp, 18 predicted proteins | sample 1539321 | NCBI WGS metagenome assembly ODAI01 (sample SAMN02144231, study PRJEB22623) | gut metagenome | biome: sheep rumen | host: Ovis aries | place: New Zealand | reverse complement strand
GAAACGCTTACTTCGAGTGCGTACATGAGATGAAACTCATCGTAGACCTGATCTATCAGTCCGGTTTCGCCGGAATGCGTTACTCCATCTCCAATACCGCTGAGTACGGCGATTACATCACCGGTCCCAAGATCGTTACCGACGAGACCCGCAAGGCTATGAAGAAGATCCTCTCCGACATCCAGGACGGCACTTTCGCCAAGGAATTCCTGCTTGAGATGTCTGACAGCGCAGGCCAGCAGGTCCACTTCAGGGCTATGCGCAAGCTTGCTGCAGAGAATCCCGCTGAAGTCATCGGCCACGAGATCCGCAAGATGTACAGCTGGAACAAGGAAGAGGACAAGCTCATCAACAACTGATCCCTTTGAAGGACAGAGCGCGCGGCAATGCGCTGTCTTACGGGCTTCCGCTTTTGAGCCGCCAAAACCTTCCGGCGTAAGCGGCATGCATGAAGGCGCTGCCTTTTAGATATTGATCGAGAACGAAATCCCCCGCACAGACGTAAAAAATCTGTGCGGGGGATATTTTTTTCTTATGATCTTTCCGATCTGCCGCTCGTCAGCGCGGCATCCGCAATGTGGGCACAGTAGGTTTGTGCAACTTGACGGGACGATGTTCCCTTGACCGCCTTTTGACCTCAACTACATAGTATAAGGCAGATTGTGTACAGGAAATTGTTCACTGGAGACTGCTGTTTCCCGGCGGAGTACCTTGTGTGAGTTCTTTTTCATACAATTTCACAATTTCCTTTTCATACAATTGTTGCATGAAGACACTTTTTCAGGTAAACTATTCTGTCAGTATTTAAAAGGAAAGCATTAAAATGGAATGCTGCCGGCTTCGGGCAGACGATTGGTAATACAGATTATGATTGCATTTTTATCGGGAATCATAGAATATCTTGGCACGGACACGGTCATCATCGATGTCGGAGGTGTCGGATATGAGGTGAAGATTTCAGCGGAGACCGCCGGCGCCCTCTCGGCAGTCGGGACGGGAAACGCTGTAAAGCTCTATACATATACATATCTGAGGGAGGATCAGATCGCGCTCTATGGTTTCCGCTCCCGTGACGACCTGGCCCTGTTCAGGCAGCTGATCACTGTCAGCGGGATCGGTCCCAGGGGAGGCCTGAGTCTTTTGTCCGTATTATCCGCGGATGATCTGCGTTTTGCCATTGTGTCCGGAGACGCAAAGATGATCTCTCGCGCGCCGGGCATCGGCAAAAGGACGGCGGAGAGGCTGATCCTCGACCTGAGGGACAAGATTTCCTCTGCATACGCCCCTTCCGATGGAACACAGTTCGGGACAGGCGCGGCTGCCGGAGCAGGACTCTCCGGCGGACAAGGGGCAGGGACTTCGGCGGAAGGAGAATCCACACCCGCTTCAGATGCGGTCGAAGCCCTGATGGCCCTTGGCTATATGCGCGCCGAAGCTGCCCGTGCCGTCAGGAAATGCACGCAGAAGGAAGATACCGGCGCGATCCTGCAGGAAGCGCTGCGGTATCTGTAAAGAGCTGGTCAGCGCCTGACCGCCGGTGCGTCTGCAGCGGGGGCGGGCGCAAATGAGAGGATCGGACCATTGCAGGCGCGCCTTGGGAACGAAGCAGGCGAAACGAAGCAGGCGTGTCTTGAATCATACATGTTTGTGAACAGGAGAACATGGCCACAGGTATGGACAAAAGAGTAATTGAAACCAGATTTACATCCGAGGATTCCAGGATCGAGAATTCTCTCCGGCCAAGGAGCCTTTCAGAGTATATCGGGCAGGAGAGGATCAAGGAAAACCTGAAAATTTCCATCCAGGCGGCAAAGCAGAGGGGGGAATCCCTCGATCATATACTGTTTTACGGACCTCCCGGACTCGGAAAGACGACGATCGCGGGTATTATAGCAAATGAGATGGGTGTGAAGATGCGCGTGACCTCGGGCCCTGCGATCGAAAAGCCGGGTGAGATGGCTTCGGTCCTCAATGGACTCGGAGAGGGCGACATCCTGTTTGTTGATGAGATCCACCGTCTCAACAAACAGGTGGAAGAGGTCCTCTATCCCGCCATGGAGGATTTCGCCATCGATATCCTGATCGGAAAGGGGTCGGATGCCAAATCGATCCGGCTCAATCTCCCCAGATTTACTCTGGTGGGAGCGACCACAAGGGCCGGCCTTCTGTCGGCGCCGCTCAGGGACCGTTTCGGGGAGATCCACCGGCTGGAATTCTACACGCCGGAGGAGCTTTCCCTCATCATCGAAAATTCTGCCGCAAAACTCAATGTCGCCATTGCCGGAGAGGGAGCCTATGAGCTTGCCCGCAGGAGCCGCGGCACGCCGCGTCTGGCAAACCGGATCCTCAAGAGAGTCCGTGACTTTGCCCAGGTGCGCTATGACGGCGTGATCACCGGGGAGGTGGCGAACATCGCCCTTGACCTCATGGAAGTGGACAAGATGGGCCTTGACAGGGCGGACCGGCGCTTTCTGATGACTCTGATCGAAACATTCGGCGGCGGCCCTGCCGGCATCGATACCCTCGCGGCCTCGATCGGAGAGGATGCAGGTACCATCGAGGACCTTATCGAGCCCTACCTGCTGCAGAACGGCTTTATCAACCGGACACCCCGCGGACGTATGGCGACTGCCAGAGCCTATGAACATATGGGTTTTGCCGCACCTGCGGATCGGGATTAAGGCCGGGTGAAAGGCTTTTTTACACAGACAAGTGAAAGACTTTTTACAGAGACAATGAAAACGTTTTTACATAAATTTTTACATAAATAAGTGAAAAGCCTGTTTACCGAGACAAGTGACAGGTCTTTTACATAAGACATAAGGTCTCTCAGAGCTCCCGTAAAGGGACTCTCAAAAACGCACAGACATACAGTTCCCCCGAGCATCCCGGAAACGCGGCCTTTTTATGACAACGGCCCTCCGGAGCTCCCGTAAACGGATTATAAAAGACAGGAGAAAGTGATATGGCTTCCAAGAACGCGACGAAAGTCACCATCGGCGGTAAAACCTATACCCTGAGCGGAAATGAGAGTGAAGAGTATCTGCAGGAGGTCGCCTCGTATCTGAACGGTAAGATCGCCCAGCTGCGCAGTGACGAGGATTATCGGAATGTCCCCTTTGACATGCGAAATGTCCTGCTGCAGCTCAATCTTGCCGACGACTATTTCAAGGCACGCAGCGAAATCCGTCAGATGCAGAAGCTCCTGGAGGAAAGGGAGCAGGATCTGTCCGATCTGAAACATGAACTTGTCGCCACCCAGATGAAACTGGAGGCGGCTTCCCATCGTCAGGAGTGATTATTCATGACATCATACCCGAACCCGCATAAAGTCGAAGTCCTTGCGCCTGCAGGCAGCAGAGACGCTTTGATCGGAGCCTTCAGCGCCGGCGCCGACGCTGTCTATCTGGGCGGCGAACGATTCGGCGCCCGGGCCTACGCGGACAATTTTTCCACGGAAGATATCATCCGGTCGATCGGTGAGGCTCATGTCCTGGACAGAAAGGTCTATCTGACAGCCAATGTGCTGACCCGCGAGGATGAGATGCAGGAGCTTGTCTCTTTTGTGAGACAGCTGGATGAGGCAGGGCTGGACGGTGTGATCGTGCAGGATCTGGGTGTACTGACGGCACTTCATGAGGCATGTCCCGGTCTGCCTCTTCACGCAAGCACACAGCTTTCTGTGACAGGCCAGGACGCGGTGAGACTGCTGCGGGATCTGGGCGTGAGCCGTGTTGTGCCCGCGCGTGAGCTCTCTCTCAGGGAGATCGAGACTTTGAGGGCGGAGGACGCGGCCATGTACTCCGAGCCTGTTGAAATCGAGGCCTTTATCCATGGGGCAATGTGCTACTCCTATTCGGGCAGATGCCTGATGTCCAGTTTTCTGGGAGGCAGGAGCGGAAACAGGGGCCGCTGTGCAGGTACCTGCCGCCTTCCCTACCGGATCCTGGATGAAAAAAGAAAGCCTGCAGGTCCGGACGCCCGCAGGAAAGAAGTTTATCCTCTCTCCATGAAGGACATGTGTGTCCTTTCGATCCTGCCCGAGCTGATCGACGCGGGGATCGACTCTTTTAAGATCGAGGGGCGGATGAAAAAACCGGTCTATGCAGCCGGTGTTACTGCGATTTACCGAAAATACGTCGATCGCTTTTATGCCTGGTCGGAGGCCGGCAGACCGACTCCCTGGAAGGTGGAGGAAGAGGACCTGGAGAAACTCAGGAGTCTTTATATACGGACGGACCTGGGAACAGGGTATTACCATACCGGAAACGGCAGAAATCTGGTGACGATCGGAAAACCGGGCTATGCCGGCACTGACGCCGTCCTGGAGGAGGAGATCCGCAGGAAATACCTGGGCAGACTGCCCGCGCGCCCTGTCAGGGGAAAAGCCATTTTCCGGATCGGGGAGCCCGCAGGACTTTCCGTCGTGCTTTCCGGAAAATCCGGGCAGGAGGAGGCTGCGGAGGCATCCGGCGCCGTCGTGCAGACCGCAGCAGGGAGACCCCTGACAAAAGAGGACCTTCTTGCCCGTCTTTCCAGGACCGGTGACACTATGTTTACCTTTTCCGACCTTGAGATCGAGGCGGATGACAATATTTTCCTGCCCGTGAGCGCTGTCAACACTCTGCGCCGCGAAGCACTTTCACTGCTGCAGGGAGAAATCCTGCGCGCTGCCAGGTCCCGCAGGGTCCAGAAAGCAGAGGCTGCGTCTGCTGTGAAAACAGATCCGGCGCCTGCAGAACCGGCGCACAGCGCATCAGAGGACGAGGACAGCGGGACCTGTCAGGAGCTCTGGGCAGTTGTTTCGACAGAAGAGCAGATGGATGCGGCGGCCCGGGCCGGCTGTTCCTGTATCCTGATCGACGGTGATTTTGATCCCCCGGCAGGTGTTTTTTCCGCAAAGAAAACACAAAAGGGAAACATCTCGGGTGTACAATTGGAAAAAACAGGTAAAATTGTACCTGAAAAAATACGATATATCTGTGTCCTTCCGCCTGTTTTCCGCGTCAATTACAGAGACAGGATCAGACAGGACATCTTAAGCGCGCCCGAAAAAGGCTATTCGGGGATCCTTGTGAGGACACTGGAGGAGCTCTCCCTGGTCCTGCAGACAGGATATGAGGGAGAGATCATAGCCGATGCCTCCCTCTATGGCTGGAACGGCCGCTCTCTGTCCATCCTGTTGAGGAATTGCGGCAGGGTCGTATGTCCGCTCGAGCTGAATCAGACCGGAATCCGGGAGGCAGTCCGGGCTGCCGGCAGAGAAGCTGCGGAGGGACAAGACGCGGTCATGAAGAAAATGATTCTGCCTGTCTATGGAAGGATTCCCATGATGGAGAGCGCGGGATGTGTCCGCAAGACAGAAAACCTCTGCAGTAAAAAAGACGGCTTCTGGTACCTGGAGGACCGCCGCGGAATGCAGCTTCCCGTCCGGTGCCGGTGCACAATCTGCGCAAATACTATTTATAATGCAGTTCCCCTGTCCCTTCATCAGGCAGCAGGGCGGGGCCTCTACAGGGAGGTCTCCGTTCATCTGTGCATGTTTACGACAGAGGACGCAGATCAGACCCGGAAGATCCTCCGCTTCTTCGGCTCGCTGCAGGGCCCGGGGCAGACAGCGGCTGATCATCCGCGGAATATTTCCGGGATGATCTCTGAAAAGGACAGGGAAAATCACTCCGGCAGTGCTTCCGGCAGGAAAAACGCCGGGGCGGCAGGAAAAAACAAGGGGAAGAATACAGGGAAAAAGCCCCGGGGCGGCCGCGCGGCGGAAGCCCGAAGTCAGGCGTCTCCCCCTTTCGAACAATTTACCAACGGACATTATAAGACCGGTGCCATTTAGAAGAATACAGACACCGGAAGATTGATTTTTATGAATGCATATGCGGTTTCTCTTTCAAAATATGTGAATACAGGCATTCTGGCCCTTTTTACGCTTTTGGCGTATCTGGGACTTCCGATGCATCAGGGACGTCTGCGCCGCGCGGTGGAGATCATCCAGCGCCTGCTGCTTGTCGCCTTTCTGGTCAATGCGAATATGACGATTGCCTGGCTTGCGAAGGGAGCGGCGGCCAGGACGCTGTTTCTTTTGTGCGCGATGGAGATCCTGTTCATGATCTCCTTTATGGTCCTGTACAGGATCGTGCACGAGATGGCGGACATGATGTTCTTCAACAACATCTGTATGCTGCTCTCGATCGGTTTTGTCATCATTTCGAGGATTGCCTACTACGGATCCATGAACTCGCTCGAGTACCGGCCCGGTGAGCCGATCAAGCAGTTTGTAATGGCCTCTTTCGGAATGATGTTCATGCTGGCGATTCCGTTTTTCCGCCGTTTTTTTGATGCCATGCGGCATATGGGCTTTATTTTCGGAGCTGTCGGAATTGCTGCCCTGGCAGGAGTCCTTCTTCTGAGCGCGGCGACCAACGGCGCTCAGATCACCTATACCATCGCCGGATTTACATTCCAGCCTTCGGAATTTGTCAAAATACTTTATATTATGATGCTGGCGGGCATGATGAGCGGTGAAGTATCGGCCCCCAAGACGGGTTTTGTCACGATTCTGGCTATCGCCCATGTCGGAATCCTCGTGCTTTCCAGAGACCTGGGGAGCGCGCTGATCTTTTTTACCGTCTATCTGATGATGATGTTCCTGGCGACCGGGAAGTGGAAAATAATCACCGGCGGCGCGGCTCTCGGCATCATCGGGGCATTGGCCGGCTATCTTCTCTTTGACCACGTCCGTGTCCGTGTCCAGATCTGGCAGGATCCCTTCTCCGTGATCGACGGCTCGGGATTTCAGATTGCCCACTCTCTGTTCGCGATCAGTTACGGCGGTCTCTGGGGCGCAGGCCTCACCCAGGGCGCGCCGACCAAGATTCCCTTTGTGGAATCGGATTTCATTTTTGCGGCGATCACAGAGGAGATGGGAATGATCTTTGCAGTGGTCCTGCTCTTTCTGTGCATCAACACCTTTTTGCGGATCCTCATACTGTCCGCGGGCTATTCCAACCGTTTCTTCCAGCTCTTTACCTACGGAGCGGCAGTCTGCTATATTTTCCAGACCTTCCTGACTGTCGGCGGAGAGACCAAGTTTATCCCTCTGACAGGTGTGACACTGCCTCTTGTCAGTTATGGCGGCAGTTCTGTGCTGTCCACACTGATCATGTTCGGCTTGATCGAGATGATCTTTATCCTGCATGATGAGCGCACAGCCTGGTTTAAAGAACGCTATGATCAGGAACATTTCGGAGCAGGCGCGGACGGCTATGCGGGTGTTCCGGGATCGGGAATATACGGGGGCGGATCCGACAATTACGCGGGCGCTCCCGGCAGTACTGTGGAGCTGCCTGAGAACTTTCCGGTCAACGGTGTTTCCGAAGAAGGAATCTTCGACAGCGGTGACTATCCATCCGGCGGCATATCGCCCGGCACAGGTGCCTTTTATCAGGGACAGGATCTGGACGGAAGGCCCTGAGATCAGATCATCGATGTCGGCAGGACCGGCGAGCAAGACTCGCAGGCGAGGCTTGAACGCTTGGCTGCCGTAAGCTGTCTTTCGCCTGAGGTCGAACGGCAGCCTGCGGGAGGGCTTGGGGAGCATATGAACACACAGCAGTTCATATTGCCGCCTCTGCCCTATTGTAGGAGAGATATATGTGGAAAAAGAGGATGCAGTCTGCGGAAGAGGGAGGAATCCGGATTCCGGATTCCGCAAAGAAGCACTCCGGCGCAGACGGTGGAAACGAAGTCATTGTGGAGAGCGTCAGGAAAAAGGCGCGGCATCAGATCGTCTTTACGGCGGTCCTGTTTATCGTTCTCTTTTCCGTGATGTCAGCCTATTTCTGCAGCTACGCGATCAAAAACAGGCGGGAGCTCTTTGACAACGACTACAATAAAAGAGATGCCCTTTTAGAGGAGCACAACAAAAGAGGCCGGATCCTGTCCGCGGACGGGGAGGAGCTGGCTTATTCGGATGAAGACAACAATCGTTTCTATCCCTATAGTGAGGAGTTCTGCCATGTGGTCGGTTACTCGATCCTGGGCGGGAGCGGCCTCGAGGAATATATGAAATATGAACTTCTTCACTCCGACATTCCGTTTGAGAGCAAACTTGAATGCGATAAGAGCGAGAGAAAGTATCCGGGCAATGATGTGACGACGACCCTCAATGTCAGGATGCAGGAGATCGTGTATTCCGCGCTCGGGGATTCCCGGGGCGCCGTGATCGTCACGGAACCGTCGACGGGAAAGATCCTCGCGATGGTGTCCAAACCGGATTATGATCCGAATGAAATCGCGATTTTGTGGGAAGGACTGAGAAAGCAGGAGGACGGTGATGCCGTGCTTGTCAACCGTGTCACACAGGGTCTTTATCCTCCCGGATCAACCTTTAAGATCGTGGATTCCATCGAGTTTCTTCAGGAGGACCCCTCCCGTTTCACGACCTTCTCCTTCAACTGTGAGGACGGCATCTATGAGAACGGGGATGACAGTATCCACTGTTTTGATTATGAACATCATCACGAACAGAATCTTGAGCAGGCCTTTGCCCATTCCTGCAACAGTGCCTTTGCAAAGATCGTCTCGGAGGACCTGGATCTGACCAGGTTCAGGAAGACTTTGAAGAGACTGATGTTCAATGAAGAACTTCCCTATGACCTTCCCAGCAGTGTGAGCCGTTCCCAGCTTCTGGAGGATGACAACATCAGCGCCCACAACCTGATGCAGGTCGCGATCGGACAGGGCAAAACAGAGGTCTCTCCTCTGCATATGAATATGATCACCATGGCGGTGGCCAACAGGGGAACACTGATGCGTCCCTACCTGGTCGACAATGTCTGCAATGCAGAGGGAAAACTGCTGCGTCAGTATGAGGGGGCAGAAGCTGCGGATCTCATGGATGAGGAGACTGCGGATTATGTCCGCAGACTCATGCGCGGAGTCACCAGGGTGACCTATAATGCCGATAACGGCAGTGATGTATGGGGAACTGCCAGTGAATTTAACGGTACCACTGCCTATACAGCCTTCGGCAAGACCGGCACGGCGGAATTCGGCGAGGATGAGGACGAAGAGAAATCCCATGCCTGGTTCACCGGATTTGCGGTCGGCGCCGACAAGGGAGAAGACGGAGAACCGGATCTGTGCATCACAGTCCTCATTGAAAACGGAGGAGTCGGAAGCGACAGGGCGGTTCCCATCGCAAAAATCATCCTGGACAACTGGTACGGTGAATACTGATCCATTATTACGTACGGACACAGCTGTGATCACAGACTGCCCTGTAAACCCCGCGGCCTTTCAGGAAGACCGGAAGGGATGCAATACTATCGAAAAGGCGAATCTCGAAAAGGCCTGAAGTGAATAGGCTGAAGTGAAAAGATAGGAAAAGATTGAAAATTTTCTTGCATGCGCAGCCGGTGTGTGATAATATCCTAATGTTTGACACTGGAATGATTTTCACTGTTCTCCCGACAGGGACCAAAACAGCGGCGGCAGTGGAGAAAGGACATACAAATGAACGTTATACGAGTCATACTGACACTGGTCATGATTATCATCTGCGTGATCATGACGATCATCATCCTTATGCAGGAAGGTAAATCTCAGGGACTGGGCGCCATCGCCGGCGGCAACAGCGATACTTACTGGGGCAAAAACAAGGGAAGGACCATGGAGGGCTTTCTCGTCAAGTTCACAACAGGTCTTGTCGTAGCCTTTTTTGTGCTTGCTATTCTGCTCAACATGCATCTGTTCTGATTTTTTCTCATGCATTTGTACAGGACTGTTCCGGACGGAAGGAATCTGCCGGATCAATGTGCTGCGCCTGACTGCATGGGAACGGGCATGCGGACAGCGGTCGGCTGTCTGAGGAGAAAAGAGTATTATACAGGCTCTGCAGCCCTGTTTCAGACTGTGTGACTGATGCGGCACCCGGGAGGGTGCCGTTTGTATTATGACACGGCCGGTGTAATGAATTGTGACGCCTTACGGTGGACACGGGCCGGTCGGGGGGCAGAGGGCGGCAGGGCTGTCTCTACCCCGTTTTTATTCCTGATTTACAGAGGGGCATACCCGGGGAGGCCGTCAAAATGGCAGATCAAAAATCCTATAAGCTGGTGGCCAACAACAAAAAGGCTTACCACGATTATTTTATTGAAGAAAAATATGAGTGCGGCATTGAACTTTTCGGGACGGAAGTGAAGTCGATCAGAATGGGAAAATGCAGCATCAAGGAGGCCTATGTCGCTGTGAGCGGCGGAGAAGCCTATATAGAGGGAATGAATATAAGCCCTTATGAAAAAGGCAATATATTCAACCGCGAACCGCTCAGGAGGCGCCGCCTTCTGCTGCACAAGAGCGAGATTCTGCGCCTGCAGGGGCAGGTCCAGACCAAGGGCTATACCATTATGCCTCTTCAGGTCTATTTCAAAAAGGGACTGGTCAAGGTTGAGATCGGTCTTGCAAGGGGCAAAAAATTATATGATAAGCGGGACGATCTCCGCAAGAAGGCGATCCGTCGCGAGACAGAACGGGAGTACCGTGAACAGTTGAAATTATAAGCACTGTTACTGCTTATACAGACATAAGCGGAAAAGTTATGACCATGTGCTGCTTCCTGCCCCGGATGTTACTGCTGCGTATTTCCTCTGTTCGATCGGCGCGGCAGGGTTCTTTAAAACACAAAAACCGGCTGTTTTCCGTCTATGGAAAACAGCCGGTCTGCAAGAGCAGGTGGCGGGAATCGAACCCGTCTCCCCAGCTTGGGAAGCTGGTATTCTACCGATGAACTACACCTGCAAAGGGATTGTGCTGAGCACAAAAAATATTATATCAGAAAAATGAGACATTGCAAGTGAAAATGTAAGTCCCCAGACATCAGTAATATTGAGCGCCAGAAATATTGAGACGCCGTAGGATACGGCCGCAAAGGAAAAGAGATGCCGGAGAAAAAAGAAAAGAAAGATAAGGAAGTCAGGGAAGCCGGGGAAGCAGCTGTAAGTCAGGAGACCGGGGAAAAAGAAAAGAGTGTAAAAAAAAGTAAGAAAAAGAAGACCCGCAGAAGACCGCGTTCCCAGACAAAGTTTTTTGCAGGTCTTGCCGTGCTGACCGCCACGATTTCCGCGGTGCTTTTTTTCAGTGAGTTCTGGGCTTTTACGACCTGGGCCGGACTGAAGATGGATGAGATCATCTATCACCTGCGGGCGCCTCTGGAGGGAACCGGAGGCGGTATGATGGAAAAGTATGTCTCCAGATGTATTCTTCCCTCCATACTGATCATGCTGTGTATCTTTTCCATGATCGTACACACGAGGAAAGCACCGAAAGCGCGCGGTCTGTTTGTAAAGCGAACCCTTGTCGGTGCTTCGCTTGCGCTGGTCATCACTCTGGTCGTGGGCACTGTCAAGCTTGATGTGATCAACTATGTGAAAAACCAGATGCAGGATTCTACTTTTATCGAGGATAATTACGTCGATCCCCAGAAGACGGCGATCACTTTCCCGGAAAAAAAGAGAAATCTGATCTATATCTATCTGGAATCCATGGAAATTACTTTTTCGGATGAACAGAGCGGGGGAGCTTTCCCGAGAAATGTGATCCCGGAACTTACAGAACTGGCCATGGAGGGCGATGATTTCAGCGGTGATACCGGGATGCTGAACGGCGGGCATGTCATGCCCGGATCCACCTATACCATGGCGGGTATTTTTTCTCAGTCCACGGGTCTTCCTCTCAAGATGGACCTTGGGGAGGAGTTTACGGATGCCCGCGGCTCCTTCAACAAGATGAATACGCAGGATTCCTTCTTTTCCGGCGTGACGACCCTTGGGGATATCCTGGAAGGAGAGGGATATAATCAGGCTTTTATGATGGGGTCCGACGCCACATTCGGCGGGCGCAGACTTTATCTGACAGAGCACGGAGAATATGAGATCTGTGACTATAAGTGGGCGATCGAGCAGGGGCTGCTGCCCATGGATTACTATGTCTTCTGGGGATATGAGGACGAAAAGCTCTTTTCCTATGCCAAGGAAAAGGTACTGGAGCTCTCAAAACAGGAGGAGCCTTTCAATTTCTCCATGCTCACTGTCGATACGCATTTTGAGGATGGATATCGCTGCAGCCTGTGCAGGGATGATTTTGAAGGCAATCAGTACGCAAATTCCTTTGCCTGTTCCAGCCGTCAGGTGAATCAGTTCATCCGCTGGATCCAGGAGCAGGATTTCTATGAGAATACGACGATCGTCCTGAGCGGCGATCACCTGACAATGGACAGCGATTTCTGTATCAATGTCCCTTCTTCCTATGACCGCAGGACCTATACGGCCTATATCAATTCTGCCTGTGAGCCCGCGGATCCATCCAGGGTGCGTGAATACACGACGCTGGATAATCTGCCGACCACACTGGCAGCCATGGGCGTCACGATCGAAGGCGACCGTCTCGGCCTGGGTACCAACCTGTACGGCACAAAAGATACACTTTTTGAGACCTATGGCATGGAGGAGTTTTCCAGTCTCCTGAGCAAGAAGAGCTCTTTCATGCAGAAACTGGCCAATATCAACCTCTATGATGAGGACCTGCTGCGGGCACAGGGTCTTGCTCCGTCCGCACAGATTGAGATCATGGAACTTGATGAAGAAAACGGCAGTCTGTCGCTGGCTGTCCATGATTTCAAGAATATTCACGAAAAGATCACTTCCGTGGAAGTAGAAGCCTGGGACAATGACAACCCGGACAAAGTGGTCAAACAGAAGATGAGCCAGGAGAAAAAGAACTACTACACGACTGCCCTGTCCGGATATGCGCTCCCCGGAGAATCTGTCGGGACAGATGAGGATGAAAAGGAGGACAGGGAGGAAACAGACGAAGAGACCGACGAGGAGGCCGGTGATGCCGGATCCGAAGACCTTGTGGAAGACGGAACCGGAGATATTGCCGAAGATAGAGCCGGGTCCGGAGATATTGTGTCAGAAGGAGACGAAACCGGAGACCTTGTGTCAGACGAAACCGGGGACGGAGACCTTGTGACAGAAGAAACCCAAGACGGAGACATCATGACAGAAGGAACCGGAGACGGAGACGCGGAGGAAAACTCAAACGCAGAGCGGAAAGCTATTAAAGAGAACGGCGCGGAATATGCCGAGGAGAGTGAGGACGCTGTCCCGGGCGGCTCTGATGCTGCAGGAGAAGAGGGAGAAAGTGCAGAGGATCTTTCGCTTAAGGGTATCAACCTGAAATCCTGCAATGTCTATATTTACGCAAACGGAAAGTCGGGGAGACGGTATGAGGTCGGCCGCATGACAGGTGACCTGACTCTGCGCACAGACGATATTTATGAGTATCTGGACCTTCTGCAGAGAAACCGTCAGTACAGCATATTTGTGACTGTCCGCGACGACGCGACCAGGGAGATCACTTCGGACCTTCAGAAAGAACTGGCAGAACTGGGGCTGGAGGAAGTGCTTCCGGGCCACTATCGCTGGAGCTACTACTGCATCCTGATCCCGGGGCAAGAGAAGCGTGAAGAGATCAGTGAAAAGGAACTGAGCTGCACGGGGACTCTGCCGGACGGGGGCCGGTATTCCGTCATCAGTCAGGGCGGTCTTTCCGGGGCCGGCGGAGGTGCCGGAAGATATCTGACCTGCTCGGTGAAAATCAACAATATTGAATATGCGGTCCAGCGTATAGGATTGAATTTTGTGATCTACGACAATGAGCATTCTGTGGTTGCGGACAGCGTGGAGTTCAATACTTATGACGGTCTCGGCGCCCGCAGAAAGGAGCCGTCACTTCAGCCGGCTGACTGATCCGGAATCAAATACCGGCGGTTTCGCAAGGGTATCCGCCCTGTACAGCCTGCCTTCCGGGCGGATCTGTACTGCTGTAAAAAATCAAAAAACTGACACAAATTTCATTGCCTTGTGACGCTTTTTGTGACTCAAACGGTTTTAAAACGACTCAAACGGATAATATTTCAGCATATTTCAGCTTATAATGATATTGGTGAACATGTGGAGAAGGCGTCTGCCATTCTGTACGGGATCTGTACAGGGCTTACGCCCGGGCTCATGGAGGCAGCAGATTATTACGTAAAAATGGAGTAATAAAGGCGGCTTTTACAACACAGGAGGACGGATCATGGCGGCTGTTGCTGAAAAACAGAAAGATATCCTGTATGTCAAGATGCTTGGCGGTTTTTCTATGAGCTTCAACGGAAAGACCATTGCCGGTTCTTCAAAATCGTCCATTTCGCAGAATAATGCCCTGCTCCAGATTCTGATTCATTCGCGGGACAAGGGTGTGACCCGTGATCGTCTCGAAGAGCTTCTTTTCGGAGACCGGGAAGTTGACAATGCGCACCACTCGCTTCGAAGCGTTATTTATAACGCGAAAAAGTATCTTGAGAAGGCGGGCCTTCCCAAGGTAAATTATATCATTTCCGAGAAGGACGCGTTTTACTGGACCGATGAGATCGAGGTAAAGGAAGACGCCTACGAGTTTGAACAGCTCTATATCGAGGCGGGGAAAGAGGCGGATCCTGTAAAGCGTCTTGAGAGCTACCTCAATGCATGTTATAAATACGGCGGTGAGTTCCTTCCCATGCAGACCAATAACGTCTGGGCTGTGCGCGAGTGCATGCGCTATGAACAGATTTTTGCCGATTGTGTGGAGAAGGCCAGCGAGATCCTCCGGGAGAACCAGGATTATGAACGCATGAGAGAACTGGGACAGTATGCTTCTGTCATTGCCCCTCTGTCCGACTGGGAGTCTCTGACCATGGAAGCACTTGTGCGCATGCGCAGGTACGATGACGCTGCCCGTCTCTATGAGCACACCGTCAATTATTACCTGGACGAGCTGGGCATTCATCCTTCCGGCAAGATCATCGAGTGGTTCGAACATCTCGGCAAGGGTATTTCTCATCAGCATTCCATGATTGAGGATATCCAGGATGATCTCGAAGGAAATGATGATCTGGCTGAGGGAGGTTTCCTGTGTATTTATCCTGTGTTCCAGGGCATTTACAGGTCCAACAGGCGGCTTATTGACAGGACGGGGACTTCCTCCTGCCTGATGCTGTGCACGATCCTGGACGGCAAGGGAAATCCTATGAAGGAAGGAACCGTTCTGGACAGACTGAGCGAGCGTCTTATTGAGAGCGCATGTTGCAGCGTGCGCAGGGGAGACACGATCTGTTCTTATGGCAAGGGACAATGTCTTATCCTCCTTGTCAATACGACGAGGGAGGACTGCGCGGTTGTCCAGCAGCGCATCAACAAGAATTTTATTGTCGGCCGCCAGAGGATCAGTATCAAATACGACATCAGGACTGTTTCACCTGATGAAAAAGCTGCATTTCGCAAAAGCAGCTGACCGTTTCAAAAACTTTTGACTATGTTTTCGACAGGGGAATGCACGTATGCGGGCTGCTATCATTGATGACCGTAGCTACGACCGTACAACACTGTATCATGAACTTGATTCAGTTCTCCGGGAACGTGGATACATCGTGGAAGCGATCGACCTCTTCTCAGGCGGAGAGGAATTTCTCGCGGATTTTAGAAGAGGAAAATACGATCTGATTTTTCTCGATATCTATATGGAAGGAATCAACGGGATCCAGACTGCGGCTGAAATCCGCAGACAGGATAAATCCGTGCGTCTGATTTTTGTCACGACAAGCAATGATTTTGCTGCCGAGAGCTACTCTCTGCGGGCTGATTATTATCTTCTCAAGCCTTATGTCCACGAGGATATTGTCAAGGCAATGAAGCTCATTGACCTGGCCAGTTACGAGAAGCAGAGGATCATCAGACTCCCGGACCACACTACCTGCCTTTTACACGATATTATTTTTTCCGAGTATTTTAATCACAAGATCGGTCTGCATCTGAAAGGCCATAAGGTCATAAAAGTGCGTGCATCGCAGGCGGGTATGGAATCGCTTCTGTGCTCAAATGATTTTTTCGTGCCCTGCACGAAGGGGATTATTGTAAACCTTGAGTATGTGAAGAAGATTGATGATAATACCATCTTTCTTGAGGACGACAATCAGGTTCCGGTCAGCCGCAGGAGAATGGCGGATATCAAAAAGGCACATGCCGCGTATCTTTTCCAGCGTGTCCGGCAGTGACCTCCCTGTTCCAGGAAACAGGAGCACAGATCTTTGCGGACCTGCCGGCACAGATGACCGGGGCCGGCCCGAAAACCTGTACCGTTTTTGAAGACAAATGCATCTGTCCAATGTGAGTTTTCTCACAAGGGACGGATGCATTTTTTTGCAGCATTGCCGTACACGTCCCCGACAGGTCATGTACGGCAGCCATCCTTGTTCATTTATCGTTTGCCGATCGCTCATGCGCCCCCTGCTTTCTTGAATATCGGCTGTTTTCCCTGTATACTGAGAAACACGTACATTTTTGTTGTTAAAACGAGGAAGAGTCATGCATTCTTTCACTTTTACAGGAGTATTTACATATAATCTGCTCCGGTCGGTCCCCCTGCTGCTGCTTGCCTTTTATCCTTTTCTCGAAAGCCGACGATTCTCCAAAAAGATCACATTTGTGATCTTTATTGCGATCCTGGCAGTCTGGCAGGTTCTCAGTCTGGGTAATGCCTATCTCAGCAAATCCGAGATACAGATGGCAATTGTAGAGATCATATGCCTTGCTCTGATGACGGCGCTCTACGCGGTCACCTTCAAGGTACAGGCAGGCAAGAAGCTGTTTTTCTGTTTCATGGCAGTCAATGTCGGGTATATGCTGACCACTGCCTCCAAATGCCTGGAAGGGTTTCTGTTTGCCGAAATGGCCATGGAAAAATACCGGTGGACTGCATCCGTATGCCTACTCATGGTTTCGCCGTTCATTTTGATTCCGGTATTCCTTTTTATCAGATGGGAGAAGAAAAATCTGACACAGGATATCCAGCCGGTCTACATCTGGCAGTACTGCTGGCTTGTGCCGGTAACCTTTTATCTGATCTGGTCCTATTATTTTTATGGATCCGGAAATCAGGTTCAGTGGTCCATGTCTCTTAAAAACGTCTTCTTTTTCTCTGTCGTGAATTTCGGTGCCTTCCTGATCTATTATCTGATTCTGCGGATGATCAGGGATTATCAGAGCTATAGCAAACTGCGAGAGGAAAATCATGTGCTGTCGCTGCAGCTTATGCAGTATGACGGACTGAATCAGAGAATCGCCCTTGCAAGGCAGGGCCGGCATGACCTCCGCCACCATATTCTCACCATGGAAAATATGGTGAAGGAGGAAAATTATGATGCCCTCCGCAGCTATCTCATGGAGATCGGCGAGAAATATCAGCTGGAAGGCCCCCTGAACTTCTGCAGCAACACGACTGTCAACGGCATCCTGACCTATTTTTCGGAAATTGCCGAATGCGGGGAGATTGAATTCAAAGTCAATATCGGGGTTCCTGAAGATGTGAAGATCGCAAAGACGGACCTGAGCATTCTTTTCGGTAATCTGATAGAAAATGCTGTGGAGGCATGTCAGAGACAGAAGACCGGGCCGCGGAAGATCAGTGTGCGCGGACAGGTGGACGGGAATACTTTTGCGCTGGCAATTGACAACACTTATGAAGCTGTTCCCGAGAAGGACCGCCGCGGCCGCTTCTACTCAATGAAGCATTCCGGAGCCGGGATCGGGACGGAGTCTGTCAAGGAAATTGTCAACCGCTACAACGGAGTGATCCAGTTTGAGACCAGAGGAGACCTGTTCTGCGTTTCTGCCATGTTGTATCTGGAGTGAAAGCGAAAGTGTTTGATGAAGGGACAAATCAGCAGATGAAGAGTATAAAAGAGAGGACGGCAAAGAGCAGGTCCAAGTTCCTGGTCCTGCTGGTCCTTGCTGTTTCGGCGATCCTTCTGGGCGGATGCGTAAAAAAATATTCACGCAATGACATCAGGGCATACGCCAGAAAGCTCACCGGTCTGAAAAACCTTACTGTTTCTGAACATTACGAGGAGATTATGGAGGACGAGGAAGGCTATCTGGACCATCTGTGGACCGTGACCGATGAGGACAGCGGCATTACTTTCCATATCCTCGATGATTATTACTGGGCTCTTGAAGAGGTGGAGAACAAGCTGCTGGACGATTACGACAGTTCTGTCTTTTTTTCCCTGCTTGATGGAAAGAAGATTCCCCTGGACAACGGACTGTCTCTGAAAAAGACAGAAAATTCCGGCCTTGTACAGGCCCAGCTGGTATGCGGCTTTTCAGATCTGCATGGCCTGAACAATTGTTATGAGGACCTGCGAAGTGTCAGGGCTGCCCTGGAGGAAGCCGGTTATCCGGGACTAAAGGTTCCCTATACAGTGAAATATAATAACCCCATCCGGGGGGCAGTCGATTATAAGATCGATGAGGGAGACACGACAGGAGATCTGGGCAGTGTCGATGAAAATGCCCTCTCGGAGATGCGCAGGAATTATCTGCTGTGTGCCCTGGACTACCGCTTTGAGGATGCTCTGGGGGAATTCGGAGAGGATGAGATCCATGCCCTGGTGCACGGAAAGACGACAGTGCGCATCTACAAAAGACCCCCGGAAGCTGCCGGTACAGGGGGGACAGACTCAGCCGCGGCAGAGCAGTATAAGCCCCCGGAAGAGGACTACTATGAGGGTGTGATCGGCAGTCCGCGCTATCTGGGGATCAGCTTCGGCACACTCTATGAACTTTTGCGTCAGGAGGGTTATCAGCCCGGCGGAAATGCCTGGCATTTTTCCGTCATAGTGCCTGACGGCAGCAGACTGGAATTCTCCTATGATTTCAATGACCTGAGCGGGTTCAATGACTCCAGGGGCAAGCTTCAGAAGGGCTACTACTATATCCGCGATGGCAAAAAGGTCCGCATGGAGTCCTATTATGCCAATCATTTTGATGCTTCGGAGATCGAAAGACTGACCGGGCTGAGGGTTGCCGAGGACCGTCCTCCCATCACGCAGCAGCCACAGGAATAAACAGGAATAAAAAGAAATAAACAGATTTTGGCGGCGCCGGTCTCTCTTGACACGGAGCAAGGGTATTGTATAATATTCGGGAACGAACAATACGGTTACGAATTTGTTTTTTGATTCCGGTTTTGGCTCAGCAGTATTGCTGACTCCGGATGTTTGGAAGAGAAGGTTCTTTATGACAGAAAATATCAATCTGCAGATTCTGGACAGGTTCAGGCATGTGGGCAGGATGCTGAGGGTTGCGGACACGCCCGGTCAGAAAACGCTTTCCGGGGCAGATGCCGCAAATCCGGAGCGGGGTATGGATCCGGTATCGGATACAGAGAAACTCAGCTGTGTCACAGGGGTCCTCAAGCGGGACATCGTGCTGCCCTTCCTCCTGTGCAGCAAGGACGGTATGAAACAGAAAGAGATCGCGGATGAAATAAGGGTGAGTCCTTCCACGCTCTCGGAAATGATCACCAGACTTGTGGATGACGGATTTGTGGAGAGAAAGCCCGACGCGGATGACCGCAGGGTAAAAAGGCTTTGCCTGACGGAAAAAGGAAGAGACAGAGCGGAGTATATGCTCTGCCGGATCAACGAGGTACTTGACGGCTTGTTTGTAAATCTTGAGACAGAGGAAAAAGAGGAACTGATCCGGCTGCTGGACAAGCTGGTCGGAAATGATTCCGAAAGAATCTGATAAAGGAGACAGATTATGAGGATTTGGAGCAGGCGTATGACAGCCGCCATGATGACATTACTGGTTGCGGCAGCATCCTTTGCAGGCTGCAGCAGGCAGACCGAAGAGAGCGGACTGAAGCTGACCCGTGTCGAGACACAGGCTGCGACCCGCGGTACTCTTCAGATCACAGGTACCTATATTGGGACTGTGGCGCCCCATAATTCTGTAGATGTGACCCCGCTGGTGGCGGGAACCGTATTAAAAGTCAATGTTCAGGTCGGCGATAAGGTCAAGGCCGGAGATGTCCTTTGTCAGTTTGACGATAAGGCGGCAAGTCTGCAGCTGCAGAGCGCCCAGGACGCTGTGAACAGCGCGCAGGCAGGAAAAGATGCAGCCGAAGACCAGATCAGTGCAGCCAAGAAGCAGGCGGAGGCCTCCGTGACGTCCATGGAGGGACAGATCGATGTCCTGGAAGCCCAGAAAGAGTCTTCCGAGGAGCAGCTTGAACAGCTGCAGGCCGGCCTTTCCGGTCTTGAAGAGGCTATGAAGGCGGCTGCTGCGGCAAGCACTGCGGCAAAAAACGTCTATGACAGCGCAAATGCGCTGTATATCCAATATCAGGCATTTCTGTCAGCCAACCCTGACTGCGCGACGACAGCGGGACTGACAGCGGCTTCCATGCCGATTCCGGCGACGACGGTCACTCCTCCGACAGCTGCGGACAGTGCTGCTGCCGGATCCACGGCTGCTGCGGCGCCTGCAGCTCCTGCGGAAGTCGCCACGGCAGACCAGGCTGCAGTCGAAAAGCAGCAGACAGCGGCCCTCCTGCTCCAGGAACTGAGCGAGATACCGCTGACAGTTGAGTATCTGACAGAGGCCGGCCTCAATACCCTCAAGGACAAGGCGGATGAAGCGGCGGAAGCCAGTTCGGCGGCGACAAGTGCCTATACGACTGCAGCCGGATCTGTCAGCCAGCTGGAGGGGGCGATCGCCCAGATCCAGGCTCAGATCGATGCCCTCGAAGATAATATTGATGCCGCGGAGGACGCGGCAGATGCCGCAGGCGGCACAGGCGCCTATGACGCGCAGATCAAGGCGGCCCAGACAGGTGTGGAATCCGCCCAGTACCAGAAGGACCTCTACACGGTGACAGCCCCGATCGACGGTGTCATTGAGTCCGTGAATGTCTCGGAAAATGAGATTTCCGCCCAGGGGTATCCTGCTTTTACGATTTCCGACAAGGAAGCCATGGAGGTTTCCTTCTATGTTCCCGAAGACGTTCGTGATTATCTTAAACCGGGAGATGAGATCCGGGTGGAGACGCCCTCAGGAGATGTGAAGGGAAGTATTTCCCTGATCGGGACTGCGGCAGACCCTCAGAAGGGACTTTTCAAGATCACCGCGCAGATCACTACAGTGACGGATAAGAGCCTGCTGTCCAATACCAGTGTCAGCCTCTCTCTGGTGACAAATTCTGTAAAAGACCAGATCCTGATTCCTTTTGATGCTGTCTATTATGATGACGACCAGGCATATGTCTTCGTTGCGGAAAAAGGTGACGAGAGTGATAAGGCGGTGCGCAGAGATGTCATCACAGGCGCTTACAATAATGATATGATCACAATCCTTGAAGGTCTGTCCGAAGGAGACCAGGTCATCACCACATGGGGAGCAGGACTCAAAGACGGAGCCTCAATCGAGATCATTCATCCTCAGAACAGCACACAGCCGGATACGCAGACTGATGCGCAGTAACCCTGACAGATTGATATATAACATATAAGGCATGAAAAAGCGGACCCGCACCGGATTCTCTGATGTCCGGTGCGGGAAAACAATCTGCCGAGGAAAGGAATCTAGTTAATGAACCTGACAAAACTGGTCTTAAAGCGTCCGGTCTCCACGGCGCTGATCGTCCTGGGAATATTTGTATTCGGTATTTTTTCCATACCGGGTTTTGATATGGAACTGATCCCGGATATCGATCTGCCCATGTATATCATCTATACTGTCTATCCCGGCGCCAGCCCGACGACGATCGATGAGCTCGTGACGAGCAAAATCGAGGATTCCGCGGAGACACTCAGCGGTGTCGACAATGTCATTTCCTATTCCTACAATGACTACTGTATGGTCGCCCTCTCTTATGACTACGACCAGAACATGAATGATGCCTACACGTCCCTGTCTGCCGCGCTGGACATGCTCAGTCTTCCTGATGACTGTCAGGATCCGACCATTATAGAAATGACTGTCAACCAGGTGCCGACGGTCATGATCTCTGCCACGTCAAACGGTTCCTCGGATATGTCGGCCTATATCGACGAAACAGTCGTTCCCGCCCTCGAAGCGGTCAGCAATGTCGCCCGTGTCGAAGTGACCGGAGGACGCAGTAATTATGTCCGTGTGCGTCTCAACGAGGACAGCATGCGCCAGTACGGTCTCAATATATCCGGGATCGCCCAGCAGATCGGCGCGTCCGATTACAATGTCCCTGCCGGCCGTATCAAAGGGGGATCCCAGGAGATCAGTCTGAGTACCAGTGCGGATTTTCTGTCTCTGCATGACCTTGAGAATACCACCATCTCGACTTCCATGGGCGCTCAGATCCGTCTGTCCGACATTGCGGATGTGAGCATGGACGTAAAAAAGCCCTCCTCGATCAGCCGTTACAACGGAGAGGAAAATGTCAGTATCCAGGTCTCCAAGGTACAGAGTGCCTCGACGGTGCGCGTCGCTTCAAATGTGCGCAAAGCTATCGAGAGGCTGGAAAAACAGGACGCCGGAGTTACTTACGACATGATGTATGATTCCGGTGCGGAGATCGTCTCGGCACTCAAATCCGTCGCTGAGACGCTGGCCCTGGGTGTCGTTTTCGCCATGCTGGTCCTGTTCATTTTCTTCAGAGATCTAAGGGCCTCCCTGATCGTCGGCAGTTCCATGCCGATCTCGGTCCTGGCAACGCTGGTCCTGATGTACATCATAGGTTTTGATATCAATATCATTACCGCCGGCGCGCTCGTCATCGCCATCGGCATGATCGTGGACAACTCCATTGTTGTCATCGAGAGCTGCTTCCGCGCGACAAAGGAAGGTACGGATATACGGGAGGCGGCAGTAAAGGGCGCGGGTACGGTCATGATGAGTATCACGGCCTCTACGATCACCACCTGTGTCGTCTATCTTCCCATGACCATGATCAAAGGTCTGGCCGGTCAGATGTTCTCCCAGCTGGGTGTCATTATTGTCGTGGCGATGATCGCTTCCCTGATCAGCGCCCTGTGTATCGTGCCTCTTTTATATGTGACGATTAAACCTCGTGAGAAAACGACCAGTCTGGCCAACATTGCCCTGGACAAGATCCGCGGCGGATATGACCGGCTTCTGAGAAAACTTCTGTTCAGAAAGAAGACAACCCTTTTTGTCAGCGTTGTGCTCCTGATCCTGTCTTTTTTCATTGCCTCTACGCTGACATTCGAGCTGATTCCCGCAGACTATGACGGCAGCATCACGATCACGGCCGATTTCAGGCCCGGCACACAGCTGTCTGTCATGGACGAGAGGATGACGCAGATTGAGGAGATGGTCCGGGACGATCCGCATTTTGAAAACTACAGCCTGAGTGTTTCGGGAAACCAGGCGGTCGTCACTGCCTATGCTGTGGATAAATGCGACAGGAGCAGCGAAGCTGCAGTAGATGAGTATACGAATCTGTTTTCAAACAGTACCGGCGCGGATATTTCGGTCGCTCCCTCGGGAGGCTCCAGCAGTGCCATGTCGGGCACCTATTCATCGGATACGGTGGATGTGGTCATCCAGGGCAAGGATATCAATGCCCTTGAGGAGGCTTGTGAACAGATTGAAAATATGATGTATGCTACGCCCGGCGTCATTCATGTCAAGTCCGATGCCGCCACCATGCAGACAGCCGGTCATATCGTTGTCGATCCCCGGAAGGCCGCGGCGGCCGGACTTGCTCCCGCCCAGATCGCGCTGGATCTCTATCAGACCATGAACGGTGTCACGGCAGCCCATATGGATCTGAACGGCAGCGAATATGATATTATCCTCAACTACGCAGACGGAGCGTATGATGATATTAATCAGCTCATGAGCAAGACTCTCACAGGCGCCATGGGCAACCAGGTCATCCTGCAGGACATCGCAGAGGTGGAATACGACCAGCAGCTGCAGATGATCCAGAAGACCGGAGGGCAGATCCAGAACACCGTTTCCGCCACAGCTGCAGAAGGTGCCAAAGGCGATGTGACGAGAGCCATTACAGCGGCGATGGCTGAAATGGAACTTCCTCAGGGCGTAGTGCTCTCCAGTTCCATGATGCAGGATATGCAGGATGAGAATCTCACCGCAATCTTCAATTCGATCCTGGCGGGTATCTTCCTGGTCTTCCTGGTGATGGCCATGCAGTTTGAATCGCCCCGTTTTTCACTGATGGTCATGACCTGTATTCCCTTCTCCCTG
>ODAI010124211.1_pt1 | contig 24140 bp, 21 predicted proteins | sample 1539321 | NCBI WGS metagenome assembly ODAI01 (sample SAMN02144231, study PRJEB22623) | gut metagenome | biome: sheep rumen | host: Ovis aries | place: New Zealand | reverse complement strand
TGTCAAACCCCATACTAGGTGGTTATTGCAGCGGGGTCCCACCTCTTCCCATTCCGAACAGAGAAGTTAAGCCCGCCTGCGCCGATGGTACTGCAATGCAATGCGGGAGAGTAGGAGGCCGCCACTTTTATTCATGAGCCCCGGTTCACAAGCGTGAGCCGGGGCTTTTTTTTGTTATAGTATCTCTTTCTTCTGAAAATTCGTTAATATTCTCAAAACATATTGTTATTTCAAATATAATTCGTATTTTTGCAATTAATTATAACCTCTAAAATTCTTTCAGATGGAGACAACTTTGGTATTACTAAAACCTAGCTGCGTTCAGCGTCAGCTTATTGGAGAGGTCGTTAACCGTTTTGAGCGTCGTGGCCTTCGTATTTCTGGTATGAAGATGATGCAGCTAAGTGATGCAATCCTTCGGGAGCATTATGCGCATCTCGTAGAAAAGCCGTTCTTCCCATCGCTTGCCGCCTCGATGCAAGCCTCGCCAGTAATCGCTCTTGCTATTTCAGGCAAGGATGCTGTTCAGGTTGTTCGCACAATGACTGGTGCTACGAATGGACGTGAGGCTGCCCCTGGCACAATTCGCGGTGACTATTCAGTCAGCAATCAACAGAACATCGTTCATGCCTCTGACTCTATAGACAATGCAGCAATAGAGCTTAAGCGTTTCTTCAAGGACGAGGAAATATTTGACTATACGAGCAATGCCTTTGCCTATGTCTATGGTGAAGGTGAGTGCAAGTAGGGCATGTTCTCATTATCGTATCCTTTCGTCTGGCTCAGTAGGGTTTCCCATTGTAGAGGATTTGGTATCCAGTCGCCTTCAGACTACTGGATGGTACGGTATGTTATCAATGAGCATTGGCCTTATTACCTTTATGATAGTATAGGGGATTCCGATGAGTGGCTCAAACGGAAATTAGGACGTCTCTATTTTCGTATGAGTAACTGGCGACAACCAAAAGTGATTGAGTCTGAAGACTATCAGGAATATTTCCGTGCAGGCTGTAAGAATGTGGTTTTTGGACCATCGTCTGAATTGATCCGCTTAGATGTCAATACACAAGATTATAAGCGAAAGCTTCCCATAATATATAATAAGGTGGAAGAAAATACAGTATTGATAATAGAAGGAATTAATAAGGACAAGGAATTCTGGCGACAGGTGACGGAAGACGAGCGAACGTCGATAACTTTTGACCTTTATTATTGTGGTATCGTTTTTTTTGATAAGAAACGGCATAAGACGAACTATATTATTAATTTTTAGTGACTTTACAGATGAAAATTTTGAAAGTATATACAAAGACTGGTGATAAGGGAGAAACAAGTATTGTTGGGGGAATACGGGTGAAGAAATCTTCTAGACGCCTGGAAGCGTATGGTACAGTCGATGAGCTGAACTCCCACCTTGGTCTTCTTGCTTCTATGCTTCATGATGGCGAGGATAAGGAAATAATTATCCGGATACAAAGAGATCTGTTTACTGTCTGCTCAAATTTGGCAACAGATCAAAGTCAAACAGCACTATCTGATTCGGCAAGATTGCCGGAAGTAGAGATCAGTTTTTTGGAAGCACAGGTGGACGCCATTATGAAATTATTGCCAGAACGCCAAGGCTTCATATTGCCAGGAGGTTGTCAGGCTGCATCGCAAGCACATGTATGTCGGACTGTATGTCGCCGTGCAGAACGGTGTATCGTTGCTTTAGCAGAAGAATCAATAATTAGTCCTGAGACTTTACAATTTGTGAACAGATTAAGTGATTATTTGTTTGTATTAGCAAAAAAAATAAATTTTAACACAGGTGTCAGTGAAATAGTTTGGTAATTTGTTTGCAAATAGGAAATTAATTATTACTTTTGCGCTCAAATTAGAAACGAAGTAAAAACCAAAGACTAAGAATATGTATTGGACACTGGAATTGGCATCAAAGTTAGAGGATGCTCCTTGGCCAGCAACCAAGGACGAGTTGATTGATTATGCAATACGCTCTGGCGCTCCTTTGGAGGTGTTGGAGAATTTGCAGGAGATAGAGGATGAAGGCGATGTGTATGAAAGCATAGAGGACATCTGGCCCGACTATCCTACAAAAGAAGATTTCCTCTTCAACGAGGATGAGTATTAAGGCTTATATTTAAGCCTATACCGCTTAACGCCAGCGAGACGAACAAGAATGATTTGTTTGTCTCGCTGGTGTTTTATTTGTTTCGCACAACAATTTCTAAGGTCCTAATGATATTAATAGTAAATTCACTGAATTTACTGACCAAATTCACTGAATTTACAAGCCCATTTCACTGAATTTGGTTTGTAATGAATTAGGCCTTATGAAGAATAGGCTCAATAAAACAGATTGACTTTCTCAACTGCATTTCCGGACTAAGACGTTATTCAAGCTAAAAATTGCCGAAGTCTTGATCTTGTCCACTCATCAGGCAAGTGGTAGCGTGATAGTCAGAAAGTAGAAGCGATTTTCTGGTAAGCCAGCCGTTCATCGCCATTGGCAAGGAGAATGATACCGCAGTAGGTAAAGCCGTGCTTGGTGATGAGGTGTTGCATGATGGTGTTGTCCCGATGCGTGTCTATGCGGATGTTGGAATCCTGAGAGAAACAGAAGTCCATGATGCTGGTGAATATGCCATGCGCATCGGGATAGCTGGCAATGCGATGTACTACATGATAGGATTGATGGTCGTCAAGCCATTTCCCGTCGTAGATTCTGGCATAAGTGGGCTCTGGCGATTGCAGAAAAGCAAAATAGCCGATAATCTTACTGTCATCGCTGTTCTCCTTGACCACAAAGCCGGCATGCTTTTCTATGTCTGCCATGATAATAGTCTCCGACGGGTAGCCGTCTCCCCATTGGAGCATATTCCCAGACTGCCGCATAATCTTCTTTGCAGCTTCCATGACTTTCATGATGTCAGCCATGTCTGTCGGTTTTGCTTCTTCGATGATTCTGTTCATGTCCAAAACTCTTTTTCGCCGGTATCTTCCATTTCCCCTTGGCACTTCGGGCAGGTCCGTGTGTCCCATATTCGGATATTATCGCTACCGCACTGCAGGCACAGACGGCCAACCTCACTCCTATACGATGGGGCTACATCCGCAATGATGCCCCCTACGACAATGTTCTGAATGGTCTTGCAGTCGGGACAGGCCATCGCTGTTATCTGCTGTCGGAACAAGCCGCGGCCCTCATACGTCTCAGCCACATATCCACACTCTTTGCAGCGATATTTCCGTTTCCAAGCCATTATCTTTTATATTTGGTTAGCAGCTGTGGGTGCACAGCTACCTAGTTTTTGATTATTATCAGTTTCCCATCCTTGATATAGATGCCTTTTGTCGGCGTATGTATTAGCAGACCTTTAAGATCGTGATATACGGGATTTGCTGATTCTCTCGAAACGGTGTGCGTCTTGATGCCGTTGGGCTTGTTTTCATATTCAATGGAGTAACTCTGGGAATCCATAACAATGCTCCATTTGGAGAGATCGTCATTCTCGAAGTCCCCGTTACTGATCATTTCTATGTCAGTCCCTTTTTCTTTGCAGGAGACATCGTCAAAATAGGTCTTACCTCCAAGTCTTCCGAATTCGAATTGGATGTTTTCGTAATCGTGATCTGCCATGAATTCCCATGTGTATTCGATGAAAAATGGCGTGGGGGTAATGAAATCCAAGTAATTAATGTTGTTGCTGCCGTCAGAACCGTATCTTGTCATGATAGGCCAGATGACAGCATCGCTGTTTTCAGATTTGATTGTAGCTTTTATGATGTATGTACATCCAGCTTTCATGGGCGTTTCTAATATTGTATTGCATTGTTTGTCCCAAAGGTTTTCTCCGGCTTCGCCGTTGTCAACCACTAACAGGCGATTAGCCCCCATGTCGATTGCATTGATTGGGATGTGGGAGGTATGCGTGCGTCCGAAGAAGTCTTTATGGGTTGCAGTGACAGTTCCCTTTTTTGCTTTTTCTGCGGTGATGACAGAACCGTCGATTTTGAAATCGTCACTGGTGAAGGTCGCCTCGTTTGTCAGATCCTCACTATGACCATCGGCAAAGGTGCCCCAAAACGAGAGCTTCGCGCTTCGGCCAGTCTTTATCGAAACCTCGTCCGTCTCGTTGAGATTCGTAAGGGTGTAGAAGTCTTTCAGATGGTCAGGAAATTCGTATTTCGAATTGGCTTTTACTTCTAATCCCATAGATCGCAGCACCTCGTATGCATAGCGCTTTCCCATAATGCGATAGCCGACTGCCGAAAAATGAAGTTTGTCTGCCTGTGGCGGACAGCCATTAGAAGGAATGATATATGCTGTATTCAACAGTTCTGGCAATTTGTTGATGATCACATTGTTTAAAGCGCATGTACCGCTATATTCGGTACCCACCACTTCGCCGGCAAACAGAGGGACATCCTCTGCTTTGAGGTTAAGGTCCTTTAGTAGGGACGTGTACACCTTCTCTACTTTCTCGGGCCATTCACCATTTCCATTGTTTGCTTCGCCATGATGTAATAGGACGCCCTTGATTACTCCGGCTTTCTGTGCTGCCCTGCCTAAATCTACAAGACGTTGGTAAGGATTGTTACCATATACTTTCACTCCTTCTTTGATATATTCGGGTGCGTCTTTTAAATACGACTCAAGCTCATCGGGGATGAAACCTTCGATGCTTATGCCGCCAATGGCGACATCAATGACGCCAACCTTTATTTCTGGAGGGAGAGCTGCAACCATTGTGCGCCCGAAATAATCAGCCATACCAATCCCCCTTTCTGGGTTAACGATAGGAGGTGTCGCAGTGTACCACTCTCCGGTAGTGCGCTGGGGAGTAGTAAAATCGCATGTAGCCATCATTTGGAACCTGGGATCCACGTAATAGTCTATATCCTCAGCAGCGGCACGCCCTTCCATATTCGACTGTCCGAAGCATAAATATATATAGAAATTGGGATCAACCTCAGCCCGGCCTTTTAAGTGGGAGATGAGCAGAAGCGCTATGATAATATAAATATGTTTCATTATATAGCCTTTATATCTAGTAATTTAGCGTTGCAAAAGTATATATTTTTTTTAAATTGAGCAAATATGATGTTACGTTTTTTATTTCGCACCCCAAAATAATAAATGCTCATAGCTCTGCGTTATTAGGGAAAGGTGTATAGGCGTATTTCTATAGTTGCACTACTGTTCTTGTTGGCAATGGCGGCAAGTGCGCAGTATGATGTTTCCTTCGGCCATTACTGGGCGATGGAACCATCGTTTAATCCTGCGGCGGTGGGTAAGGAGGCCAAACTCAATATCACAGGTGCCTATGCAATCCAGTTCGCGGGTTTTGAGCATAATCCAAATACCATGTATGCTGCGGCAGATATGCCTTTCTATGCACTGCGTTCCTATCACGGTGTAGGTTTGCAGTTTGTCAACGATGCCATTGGCTTGTTCTCTCACAAGCGGTTCGGACTTCAGTATGCCTATCAGCCGGAATTGTTTGGCGGACGGCTGGGGCTGGGTGTCCATTTGGCGATGTTAAGTGAAAAATTCGACGGTTCAAAGGTTGAGTTGGTTGATACGCAAGACCCGTTGTTTACAACAGCGCCCGTCAATGGATCTGGTTTTGACATTGGTCTTGGCCTTTATTACCGCCGTGCTGACTGGTATGCCGGTTTCTCCGTCATGCATATGAATGCACCGCATATTGAACTGGGAGAGAAGAATGAACTGGACATCTCCGCCACGTATTATTTGACAGGCGGATACAATATTCGGCTGAATCATCCGTTTTTATCAGTACAGACCTCTGTATTGGGGCGTACGGACGGAGTTGCCTACCGGGCAGACGTCTCTGGGCGGCTCGTCTATAGCCATGAGAAGCGGAAACTGTACGGAGGACTATCCTATAGTCCGACAAATTCCGTGACAGTACAGATAGGAGGTGTCATTCGTGGAGTGCGTTTAGGCTATAGCTATGAGATATATACATCGTCCGTCGGTGTCGGCAACGGGAGCCATGAGTTGTTTATTGGCTATCAGACCGATATCAACTTGCATAAGAAAGGACGGAATCTCCATAAGAGCGTGCGTATATTGTAGGATTGATAATGAACAAGCAAAATAGTCAGATATGGAAATTAGAATATTCTGGAAAAGGGCAAAGGGTCGGGTAAAGGTCTGTGAGACCTCTCTCCTTCTGGGGGCATTATTCTTGCTGAGCAGTTGCTTTGGCGGGAAAATGGCCACATCAGGCGGAGGTGAGGTAACAGGAACAGGTGGCCGTGCTTTTGTGGAACCCACTCCCTACGGTATGACACTGGTGAAGCGAGGCCATTTGAAGATGGGTATTGAGAAGCAAGATTCACTTTGGGGGAAGAAAACACCAGTGCGGGATATCTCCGTTGAGGGTTTCTGGATGGACGAGACAGAGGTCACCAATTCCAAATACCGTCAGTTCGTCAACTATGTTCGCGACTCCATCCTCCGAGAGCGTCTCTTTGAGATTGACGAGACCTATAAAACGGTGAAGACCGACAGAGACGGTGAGGAGATAGGCTCCTATATTAACTGGAAGAAAGCGCTGCCTCGGAGACCGAGTGAGGATGAACAGGAGATTATCGATGGTATGTATGTAACCAATCCGGTGACGGGCGAAAAGATGCTTGACTATCGCCAGCTGAATTATCGCTATGAGATTTATGACTATACCTCAGCAGCCCTGCGTCGTAATAGGATTAATCCGCAGGAGCGGAACCTGAACACAGATGTCACAGTCAACCCGGATGAGCAGGTGTGGATATCAAAGGATACGGCCTACGTTGATGATGAAGGGCGCATTGTCCGTGAGACCATCAACCGTCCGTTGACAGGACCCTGGGACTTCCTGAATACTTATATTGTCAATGTGTTCCCTGATACCACTTGTTGGGTTAATGATTTTCCTAATGCCGATAATGAGATGTATTTGCGTTACTATTTCTCAAACCCGGCTTATAATGATTATCCCGTTGTCGGGGTTACTTGGGAACAGGCCAACGCTTTTTGTGCATGGCGAACAGAGTATCTGTTGAAAGGTCTTGGTCCCTCTGCACGCTATGTGCAACGTTATCGTCTGCCGACAGAGGCCGAGTGGGAGTTCGCTGCCCGTGGTAAGGATCAGAATGAGTTCCCGTGGGATAATGAGGATGTGGCGAGTGGCAAGGGATGCTTCTTTGCCAATTTCAAGCCCGATGACGGAAATTATACCAAGGACGGCAACCTGATTACCAGCAAGGTGGGTATCTATGCAGCCAACAGCAATGGGCTTTATGATATGGCCGGCAATGTGGCTGAGTGGACAAGTACCATTTATACGGAAGCTGGTGTTAAGTCGATGAATGACATCAACCCTCAGCTCAGGTATAATGCTGCACCTGAAGATCCTTATCGTCTGAAGAAGAAAAGTGTGCGTGGTGGTTCTTGGAAAGATCCTGAGTCGTATATCCGCTCTGCATGGCGCTCCTCTGAGTATCAGAATCAGCCGCGGTCCTATATTGGTTTTCGTTGTGTGCGGAGCCTTGCTAATACGACGAGCGAAAAAATGAAAGTGAAAAGAGCTAAATAGAAAGGATACGAGTATATGACAATTTACAGTAAATACAATATAATCTACCGGCTGCAGAAATGGATGGATAGTGTTGCAGGACAGACATTCCTGAACTATGCCTATAGTTGGGGAGCCTCAATAGTGATATTAGGTACCCTCTTCAAGCTGACCCACTTGCCAGGGGCAAACTTTTTCCTGTTCCTTGGTATGGGAACAGAGGTGTTGGTGTTCTTTATCTCAGCATTCGATCGTCCTTTCGATAAGACTGCCGATGGTATGGAACTGGATGTTCACATGTCTGCGAGCCAGGCTCCGGTGGTTGATACCGAAGCCATCACTGCCGTTTCGTCATCGGTAAATACAGTGTCAGGAATCTCAGCCCCTGTTGTGGCTCCGGCCATTAATCCTGAGTTGGAGCAAGCCACGTCCAATTATGTGGATGAGCTGAAGCGCTTGACAGAGATGCTCTCCCGGGTGTTGGTTAAGAGCGAGCGGCTGGCCCATGATTCCGAGGAGATGGAAAACCTGAACCGTACGTTGACAGGTATCTGTAAGGTCTATGAGATGCAGTTGAAGAGTGCCAGCTCGCAGATTGGTACTATTGATGAGATCAATGAACAGACCCGTAAGATGGCAGAACAGATAGTAGAGCTGAATAAGATCTATGCCCGTATGATTGAGGCTATGACCGCAAAGCTGAACGTATAGCAGAGATGGCAATCAAGAAAAGACCCGTATCCCCTCGCCAGAAGATGATCAATCTGATGTATGTCGTCTTGATGGCAATGCTAGCGCTGAATGTCTCAACAGAGGTACTCAACGGCTTTTCAGTCGTGGAGGACAGTCTGAACCGTACTACAAAAGGCTCTATCAAGGAAAACCAACTTATCTATGACGACCTTGAGATGCAGATGCGCCTGAATCCGACGAAGACAAGAGAGTGGTATGGAAAAGCCAAGGAAGTAAAGCGTATCTGCGATTCACTCTACAATTTTGCCGATGAACTCAAGCTCGCGATTGCACGTGAGGCTGATGGCAAGGCTGCTCAAGTGGAAGATCTCCGAAACAAAGAGGATCTGGAGGCTGCCAATCAGGTGATGCTCGCTCCAGGACGGGGTAGGGGACAGGAGCTGTTCTCGGCTATAAGCTCTTTTCGTCGTCGTATCATCAGTATGACTTCTGATATGAGTAAGCAGCAGATTATTAATGCCAATCTGTCAACGGCTATTCCCGCTAAGGCCAAAGCGCTTGGTAAGAACTGGCAGGAGTATATGTTTGAGGATATGCCGGCAGCGGCTGCTATCACTTTGCTGTCGAAACTTCAGAGTGATGTACGCTATGCAGAACGTGAGGCGCTCCATACGCTGGTACAGAATATTGACGTGAAAGATATCCGTGTGAATGCCTTGAATGCTTTCGTCATCCCAAATTCCCAGACAGTTGTTAGGGGAGACCGTTTCTCTGCTCAAATCGTGATGGCAGCAGTGGATACGACTCAGGTCCCGGATATCTTTATCGGCAATCAGAAGGTTGATCTGAACAAGGGCTTGTATGAAACAGTTTGTAACCATACGGGAGACTTTACGTTGGCTGGCTATATTGAGACGGTCAATGGCAGTGGTGACAAGATAAAGCGTAACTTCAGTCAGAAATACACAGTCGTTGATCCGAGTGCAACGGTGTCTGCCGACTTGATGAATATGCTCTATGCCGGTTACAACAACCCGATTAGTGTGAGTGTGCCAGGGGTGCCATTGAACAAGGTCCAGGCAACGATGACTAACGGCACGTTGCAGCCTGTTGGCCCGGGTAAATATATAGCACGCCCGTCAAAAGTGGGACAGGATGTTACAATCAGTGTTGTATCGACGAATACGGGTCGCCCTCAGCAGATGGGACAATATAAGTTCCGTGTTCGTAAGTTACCCGATCCGACACCTTATATTGCTATGAAAGATGAGCATGGTAACCCGACCCGCTATAAAGGGGGCGGCTTGCCAAAGTCGCAACTGGTTGCTGCGAGTGCTATCGGGGCAGCTATTGATGACGGTATCTTGGATATAGCTTTCCGAGTGCAGAGTTTTGAGACGGTGTTTTTCGATAATATGGGCAATGCGGTACCGATGGCTTCTGATGGTGCCAATTTCTCGGCACGCCAGAAAGAGACGTTCCGCAAACTGGCACGCAACAGGCGGTTCTATGTGTCGCGCGTGACGGTACTCGGTCCCGACGGTTTGACCCGTACGTTGCAGAACCCGATGGAAGTGATAGTAAAATAAAAGAAGATATGAGAAGAGTTTTGGTCTTGTTGATGATAGTCATGGCGGTTGGTCAAGTGATGGCTCAGCCTAAAAAAAGCCGCATCCCCCAGTCAGAACAACAGAAAAAAAGGAATCCGTCATCGGCGATGTCCATGCGGGCACAGATATCATTTCCCACGGCACTCGAGATGCCGGAGGAGGTTGTCTGGCGTCGGGATATCTATCGTGAATTGGATCTGACGAAGGATGCCAATGCTGGCCTTTACTTTCCCGTGGAACCACAGGGAAGGCAGGTCAATCTGTTTACTTACATCTTCAAACTGGCACAGAACGGCTATATTCCTGTCTATGAATATCCGACTGACGGCAGCGATGTACTCACTGAGGCCACCAAGGTCCAGATGAAGACAATCCTTGATAATTATCACATTTTCTATGAGGAACAGGATGGTAAGCTCAAGGTAGATAACAGCGACATTCCTTCCGCGGAGGTTAAGAAGTTCTATCTGAAGGAGTGTGCCTATTATGACCAGGCTAATTCCTCTTTCCATATCAAGGTTTTGGCTTTGTGCCCGGTGATGATGCGAGACGATGACTTTGGCGGGGAAGCCACCCAGTATCCCTTGTTTTGGGTGAAGTATAGCGACGTGGAGCCATTCCTGAACCGTCAGACCGTGATGGCCAGTAATCTGAACAATGCAGCCTTGGTATCGATGGACGACTATTTCACGTTGAATATGTATCGCGGTAATATCTACAAGACTAACAATGCGCAAGGGAAGACCCTCCTTCAGCTTTGTGACGGCGATACGGCTAAGATGTCGGCAGAACAAAAGCGCATTGAGCAGGAGTTGCAGGATTTCCAGAAGAGGATATATGGTGATCCGGCAAAGAAAGACTCTCTTGACAGCATTGCCAAACTTGATGTGAAGCAGTATAAGGTCAAGAAGTCCAGGACTGGCAGCTCCCGCCGGACCAAGGTGAGTCGTCGGAAGAGCGGTGGCAATACTTCTTCCCCGGGAGGCTCTGCCCGTGTCACCGTGCGCCGTCAGCGCCATTAATTTTTTGTCAGACAAAGAAATTTCACGGAATAAGAGCGTTCATTCGCTCTTTTTTCGTATCTTTGCACTGGTTTTAATCATTAATACAACATTTGGAAAGATGAAAAAGTTCTTATCTTTAGTTGCGCTCCTGACTGCGATGACGCTTTCGCTTCAGGCTCAGAGCGTGAAATTAGGCTTGAAGGGCGGTTTGAATATCACAAAGATGTCGTTTAACAAAGATGTCTTTAATTCTGATAACAGGACGGGATTCTACGTGGGACCGTCTTTGAAGATTTCACTTCCTTTGGGCTTTGGGGTGGATGTCGCCGCCCTTTACGACCAGCGCAGTGCCGATGTTGAGCTGCAGTCAGGAACATCCCAGCCAACAACGGCTACGGGCGATGAGAAGATTACTCAGAAGTCACTGAACATTCCTGTCAACCTCCGCTATAACATTGGTCTGGGCAGTCTTGCCAGCATCTATCTGGCAGCAGGTCCTCAGTTTGGCTTCCCCATAGGTGACAAAGTCTATAACACGAAAGTTGGGGAGTATCGCCTTAAGGATGCTAACCTGAGTGTTAACTTCGGGGCTGGCGTCTCTGTGCTGAAGCACTTAGAGGTGGGATTCTCCTACAATCTGGCTGCTGGCAAGTCGGGTGAGTTCAGCGGACTGGGTGATATTGATACCCATAATAATGCATGGCAGATAGGGTTGGCCTATTATTTCTAGACGGTCTTGTACGCTGATATCATCCTGCCGTTGCCGCTCGACGGCATGTTTACCTATTCTGTTCCATCTCAGATGGAGGAACGGGTACGGCGAGGTGTGCGGGTACTGGTCCCGTTAGGCAGGAACAAGACTTATGTTGGCATCATAGCCAGGATTCATCAACAGAAGCCTGAAGGATATCAGACTAAAGACATCCTACAGTTACTCGATGTGTCGCCTATACTCTTGGATAGTCAGCTACGCCTATGGCGGTGGATAGCCGACTATTACATGTCGCCTATTGGCGAGGTGTATAAGGCGGCCCTGCCATCAGGACTGAAGGCGGAAGATGGCTTTAAACCGAAGACGGAGACCTATATCACGCTGACGGCTCAGTTCCGGAATGAGCAGGCGCTCCATGTGGCCATGAACATGCTGCATCGGGCAGACAAACAGATGGTGGCTCTGACTGACTATCTGGCGCTGTCGCATTGGGATAGTGTCGAGGGTACTGCCTGCCGGGAGACGGTGGAGGAAATCACGCGTGACGAGTTGCTGAACGCAGGTCATAGCCTCCAAACGGTCAATGCACTCATTAAGCGTGGCTTGCTTGAAACCTATGAACGTGAAGTGGGAAGGCTAAACCATGGAGGAGAACCGCATTTGGAGGAGATCAAACCTTTGAGTGATGTGCAGCAGGATGCCTTTAACAAGATACAGTTTTCCTTCTTGTCGAAGAATGTCACCTTGCTTCACGGCGTCACCTCAAGCGGTAAGACGGAGATCTATATTCATCTGATTCGGCTGGCATTGGAGAAAAAACAACAGGTGTTGTACCTTCTGCCTGAGATTGCATTGACGGTGCAGATTATGCAGCGCCTGCAGCAAGTGTTTGGCAATCGGCTGGGCATCTATCATAGCAAGTATTCTGACGCAGAACGTGTCGAGATCTGGCAGAAGCAACTTTCCAAGAATCCGTATGATGTTATTCTGGGGGCCCGTAGTGCAGTCTTCCTGCCCTTTCAGCGGCTGGGACTGGTGATTGTTGATGAAGAGCACGAGACCAGCTATAAACAACAAGACCCGATGCCGCGCTATCATGCCCGTTCCTCAGCAATAGTCTTGGCACAGTTGTTTGGTGCAAAGACTTTGCTGGGCACAGCCACGCCATCGTTAGAGACCTACTATAATGCGAAGACCGGTAAATATGGACTGGTAGAACTTTTCCAGCGTTATAAAGGTATTGAGTTGCCGGAGATAGTGGTTGTGGATGTCAAGGATCTGCAGCATCGAAAGATGATGAACGGCCCGTTCTCTCCGCTTCTATTAAGTAAGGTACGAGAGGCACTTGAACATGGGGAGCAGGCAATCCTTTTCCAAAACAGGCGAGGCTATGCGCCGGTAATCGAGTGTAAACAGTGCGGATGGGTGCCTCATTGTCAGCACTGCGATGTCAGTCTGACGCTGCATCGCAGTCTGAACCAGTTGCCCTGCCACTATTGTGGTTATACCTATCAGGTGCCTGCGGAATGTCCTGCCTGTGGCTGTAAGGAACTGCGAACCAAAGGCTATGGTACGGAAAAGATCGAGGCAGAAGTGCAGGATATCTTTCCTGAAGCCCGTATTGCACGTATGGATCTTGACACTACCAGGAGTCGGAGTGCCTATGAGCGTATAATCAGCGATTTTGCTTCCGGACGCACCAATCTGCTTATCGGTACGCAGATGATCTCCAAAGGACTCGATTTCGACAAGGTCAGTGTCGTTGGCATCCTGAATGCGGACTCGATGCTGAACTATCCCGACTTTCGCGCCTATGAACATGCCTTCATGATGATGGCTCAGGTAAGTGGCAGGGCTGGCAGAAAAGGCAAGCGTGGCTTGGTTATCCTACAGACAAAGACTCCAGACTTGCCAATCATCCAACAGGTAGTGCGTAATGACTATGGGGCGCATTATAAGTCTTTGATCGTTGAGCGCCAACAGTTTCATTATCCTCCATACTACCGTCTGGTCTATGTCTATCTGAAGCACCGGCAGGACAGACTTGTGGATATCGCCGCCACGGAGATGGCAGGTCGTCTGCGCCAGTGGTTTGGTACTCGTGTGTTAGGACCTGACAAACCTGCTGTTGCTAAAGTCAAGTCGCTTTCTATTCGTAAGCTTGTGCTGAAACTCGAACTCGGCATCAATATGGGCGATGCCCGTAAATATTTAGCGCTTGCCCAGCAGCAGATGCTGCAAGACAAGCGCTATGCCTCATTGCAAATCTACTATGATGTAGATCCGCTTTAAGTATTTCTTTAGAAGTGAAGTTCGCAACCGAGACCCAATACGCGATTGGAACGTGTGAAAGTGTCGCTGACAAGCGGTTCGGTTGAAGTGACACGCTTGTAGTCGTCGTAGTTGGTCTGGAAATAGGCGGCCTTGAGCGTCACAAGGTCTGATGCCTTGTAGTTGAAACCAAAGCCAAAGCTCATGCTGTTTACGACGAACGACATATCGTTCATGTAGGCATCCGTAAGCTGATAGCGTGTTACCTGACCGCCGGCAGAGATGGTGAGCTTGTCGGTGACGTCCCACTCTGCACCTGCCAGATATTCGTTGGTACCGCCGTCCAGCAGTTCCTGGGTGTTGTTATACCATTTCACGTTGGTGTCATAGAAATGGTGGTAGCCAAGGTTCAGGCGTACATCGTCTGTAATATTCCACATCGCACCTACGGCAAGTTGTGCTGGAGAGTCCTCATCGACATTCTCGCCATCACGGAACTTGTTGACGGCAGGAATCTCGCTGGCCTTGTTGACGGTTGACTCGTTCTTCATGTGAATCTGGGTCTTGAACTCGTATTTGGCAGCGAAGTTGAACTGGCCTACGCGCCAGTCAACACCGATGACGGGGGCTACGCCTACGCTCCATTGGTTACAGAGCAGATTCACGCCTTCTGAATATTTCTGCAGGTTGGCAAGGTTGGCACTTGTGCCCTGCAGGGTTGCTGCTGAGCCCTCAAGCTGCGCTTTTGTAGCTACCAGCTGGGCATATTGAGGTGTGGCCGTAGCCCCTGCAGCCTCATACTGGGCCATACCTGCGTTTACCTGCTCCAGACTGCTGTTGACATAGCTGATACCACCGTCAACCATGGCTGTAGCCGACTGGAGGAAACTGCCGAAGTCCTGATAGCCGCCAGCGGTCTTTACCATGATGTTGCTGATCTTTGCCTTATAGGTAGCTGTTCCGTAGAGTATGCGCAAACCGCCATAGACAGCGAGGTTGGGGTTGATCTTATAGGCGGCACCGAGCTGGAAACCAAAGTAATACTGGCGTCCCTGCATATAGCCGTCCATGTCGTAACCGCTTACGCCTGGAGCGGCCTGTCCAAGGGCTGTAGCCATCTGGTCAAGTCCTCTGAGTTGGTTGGCAATGCCGCCTACCACGCTTTCGAACGAGCCGAGACCGTCGGAAAACTCACAGCTGCCGCCGCCACCGGGAACTGAGAAGTTGAACTGTACACTCCAGTTACCTTTATTATATGCGGCTTGAAGGGAGGGGATAAACGGGGCGTCGGCCACGCCTTCAAAAGTCTTTGTGGCTTCACCGTTGTTCTTGCGACCTAATGCAAATACGGGATTGGTGCTGGTGATGGTACGTGTCTGATGGGCATACTGCCAGTTGAAACCGATATGGAAACCTTCAGGAAGGAAGGCTACGCCGGCTGGATTGGAATAGACACCGTCGAGACCGATAGCAGCGTCTCGGGCCGGATTCCTCAAGAAGTCAATACTCTGGTTTGTGTTTGTTAAAATACCGCCAGCCGTTGCTGTGGTTGTTGCTGCCAGCATCACGCCGGTAAGCACTGCATAGAGTTTTTTCATATCCTTAAACATCTTTTTGCTAAAAATCGGCTGCAAAGGTATATTTATTGTTCGGGATATCTCTGTTTGCGTACACAGAATTAACAACCATTAACTAATAATAGGGATTTTCCTGCACAAAAACGCCCGTTTGTGCAGGATTTTATTGCACAAACGGGGTGTAATGTGTGCAGTCTAAACGCTATTTCTTCAGTTCAGGATAACTTAGACGTGTGTGGTAGATGGTCTTAAGTTTCTCTATCAGCACCGTCTTGGCATAGGCGATATCCCGGAAGGTGATGGGACAGTCTTTAAAATAGCCTTCTGCTACTTGAGCGTCAATGAGTTTGTTGACCAGTTCGCGAATGGTCTTTTCCGTATAGTCGGGTAGCGAGCGCGAGGCAGCTTCCACGGTATCGGCCATCATCAGGATAGCCTGCTCTTTCGTGAATGGGTTCGGCCCGGGATAGGTGAAAAGCAACTCGTCGATGTCATCGTTAGGATGGGCATTCTTATATTGTACGTAGAAGAACTTTGTCTTGCCAAGTCCGTGGTGAGTGGAGATAAACTCCTTAATGACGTCGGGCAGATTGTATTTTTCTGCCAGTTTGATGCCTTCTGTTACGTGGCTGATAATCATCTGGGCACTATCGATGGCGCCGAGTTTCTCATGAGGGTTTACGCCCGACTGGTTTTCTGTGAAATAGACAGGATTCATCACTTTTCCAATATCATGGTAGAGTGCGCCTGTGCGTACTAACTGGCTCTTGGCTCCAATCTTGTTGGCTATTTCAGCAGCGAGGTTTCCTACCTGTATGGAATGCTGGAAAGTGCCTGGTGCCACTTCGCTCATTTTCCGAAGTAGTGCCTTGTTCATGTCCGACAGTTCGATGAGGGTGATATTGGAGGTGAAGCCAAATGTCTTTTCTATGAGGTAGAGCAAAGGGTAGGAGCAGAATAGCAGAATACCGTTAATGACAATGTAATTGTATTCGCTGAGCCTGAGTTTCATGAGATCGTTATTGCGAATCCAGTCAAGTGAGAGATTTGTCAGTGCGGCTGCGAGTGTTACAAGCACTGCTGTCCAGAACAGCTGTGAGCGGCTTGACAATTCTCTGAGCGAGAAGATGGCTGTGAGACCGGCTACCATTTCGACGCAGATGAATTCCAGAGGGTGCTGGAGAAAGCTGGCGCAGATGACAATCATGATGGAATGGGCCATAAATGCCGTGCGTGAGTCCATGAACACCCGGATGAAAATGGGAACCATTGCAAATGGTACGATATATACATGAAGCACACTGTGTTCGACCATCAATGCGGCTATCACCACAAATAAGACAATCTGTGAATAGAGCATGGCTATCGTTCTGACTTTCTCGAAATAGTCATTGCGGAACAGTGTCAGATAGATGGTGAAGCAGGTAATAAGGATCATCACGTAGAGTATCTGTCCGACGATGACGAGGCTGAGCCCTTGTTTGCCTTCTTCCCGGCGTTCAGTTTCTTTTTTGTATGACATGAGGATATTGTACGTCTTCTTGTCAACGATATCTCCTCTGTCGATAATCTTCTGCCCCCGCTGTACGACACCGCTTGCCAGCGCAATGCTGTTGCACAGTTCGTTGAGGCTGGCTTCACTACGTTCCTTGTCATAGGTCAGATTGGGCGAGATGTAGTCATTGAGATTGCATTTCTGTAGAATATCCTTGTGCTTGGCTAGCGCCTCGTCTTGGAACAGTTGTTCATAGGCAGATACTACCGAATGCAAGTTGTTTATTGAGGTGCTGACCGCATCTTTGCCAGTGATGACCCTCACCATACGGGAACTATCCTGCTGTAGCCGTGTGAAATCGGTATTGTTCATGATACCTTTCCCGTAGAGTGCCCTCAGACGGTTTGCCACAATACTTAGATAATCGTTTGAAAGTCCGGGGATCCCTTCGTTGTAGTCCTTATAGAACTGCCTGATTTGTTTGCCGGCAATGTCGCTATTCAGGATATAGTAAGGCTCGTATTGTCTCATCATGCTGTCGCGCTCAGCCTTTACGACGTCGTCGCTCTTATAGATAGGGAAGTCGAATGGCGCACTGAGATCTGTATATATCCAGGGCTTGCCTCGCTCGATCTTGAAGTTCGTATAGCTATTGCGCGGCATCAGCCATACAATGATGGCCGTCGTGGCGAGGATGAGGGCTGTGCGGGTAAGGATTTCACGCCATTGGAGGTCATTTTTGACATTGAAACTGCTCATTTTCCTATATTTTTTCATTATTCGGGGCAAAGTTACGAAATTATTCTTAATTCTTAATTCTTAATTCTTAATTTCTTTGTATCTTTGCAACCAAATTATTAAAAAACAATGTCAGAAAGAAGAGTAAGAGTTCGCTTTGCACCCAGTCCGACAGGTGCGTTGCATATTGGTGGTGTGCGTACTGCCTTGTATAATTATCTGTTTGCCAAGCAACATGGCGGAGATTTGGTGTTCCGCATCGAGGATACCGACTCTAATCGTTTCGTGCCAGGGGCAGAGGAGTACATCATCGAGTCTTTTAAGTGGTTGGGCATCAAGTTCGACGAGGGCGTCAGCTTCGGGGGTGACAAGGGTCCCTATCGCCAGAGCGAGCGCCGTGATATCTATAAGAAATACGTTAAGCAGCTTTTGGATGCTGATAAGGCCTACATAGCCTTTGATACCCCAGAGGAGCTGGATGCAAAGCGCCAGGAGATTCAGAATTTTCAGTACGACTGCCATACGCGTAGTCAGATGCGCAATTCCCTGACCCTCCCGAAAGAGGAGGTAGATCAGATGATTGCTGATGGCAAGCAGTATGTGGTGCGTTTTAAGATCGAAGCTGGTCAGGAAGTGCTTGTCAACGACCTGATCCGCGGTGAGGTGCGTGTGAAGAGTGATATCCTCGACGATAAGGTGCTCTATAAGAGTGCCGACGAGCTGCCAACCTATCATCTTGCGAATATTGTGGACGACCACCTGATGGAGATCTCTCATGTGATCCGTGGTGAAGAGTGGTTGCCCAGTGCCCCGCTGCATGTCCTGCTCTACAAGGCCTTCGGCTGGGAGGATACGATGCCGCAGTTTGCCCATCTGCCTCTGTTGCTGAAACCTGATGGCAAGGGTAAGCTCTCCAAGCGTGACGGTGACCGTCTGGGGTTCCCTGTATTCCCGCTGGAGTGGCACGATCCGAAGACTGGCGAGGTCAGCCGCGGTTATCGGGAGGACGGCTATTTCCCTGAGCCTGTCATCAACTTCCTGGCCCTGCTGGGGTGGAATCCCGGTACAGAGCAGGAGTTGTTCACGCTTGATGAACTCGTTCCCCTGTTTGATATTACGAAGTGTTCAAAGGCAGGTGCCAAGTTTGCCTACGACAAGGGCATCTGGTTTAACCATGAGTACATTTTGAAGAAGTCTGCAGAGGAGATTGCGTCCTTGTTCTATCCTGTTGTCAAGGAGCATTGTCCTGATGAGACCTTGGAGCGCGTGACGGCGGTGACTGCCATGATGAAGGACCGCGTGTCGTTCGTCAAGGAGTTGTGGCCTCTCTGTTCGTTCTTCTTTGAGGCCCCGACGGCCTATGATGAGAAGACGGCTAAGAAACGTTGGAAAGAAGATTCTGCCCAGCAGCTGACGGAGCTTATCAGTGTGCTTGAGGGCATTGACGATTTCTCTCTTGAAAACCAAGAGCAGATCGTACATGCCTGGATAGAGCAGAAGGATTATAAGCTCGGCAATATCATGAATGCCTGGCGACTGACACTCGTTGGTGAGGGCAAGGGCCCCGGTATGTTTGATATTTCGGCCTTCCTCGGAAAGGAAGAGACAATCCGTAGAATGAAACGTGCCATAGAAGTGCTTGGATAATGTATAATGTCATCATATACCTCTATCTCTTGGGAGTGGCTGTGTATAGCCTCTTTAATGAGAAGGTTCGTAAGATGTGGCGCGGTGAGCGCGATGCCTTCAGGGTTTTAAGGGAGAAGGTCGATCCCAATGCGAAGTACGTGTGGTTCCATGCTGCTTCGCTGGGTGAGTTTGAGCAGGGACGCCCCTTGATGGAGCAACTGCGTCGTGAGCATCCCGAGTATAAGATCCTGCTGACTTTCTTCTCGCCTTCGGGCTATGAGGTGCGTAAGGACTATGAAGGGGCCGACATCATCTGTTACCTGCCGTTGGATACCATTACCAATGCGCGTCGTTTTCTTCGTATCATCCGTCCTGTGATGGCTTTCTTTATCAAGTATGAGTTCTGGTACAACTATCTGCATATCCTGAAGCATCGTGAGGTGCCTGTCTATTCGGTGTCAAGCATCTTCCGCCCTGACCAGATATTCTTCAAGTGGTATGGATGCCAGTATGGACGTGTGCTGAATTGTTTCACCCATTTCTTTGTACAGAATGCGATAAGCAAGGAATTGCTGGCAAAGATAGGTATAGGCAATGTGACTATCGTGGGCGATACCCGTTTCGACCGTGTACTCCAGATCAAAGAGGCAGCCAAGCGGTTGCAGATCGTGGAGACGTTTAAGCAAGATGCCAAGGTCTTCGTTGCCGGTTCGTCGTGGCCTCCCGACGAGGAGATTTTCATCCCTTATTTCAAGGCGCATAAAGACTGGAAACTTATCATTGCTCCCCATGTGATCGGTGAGGACCATCTCAAGCAGATCGAGAAGTTGTTGGATGGGCGTAAGGTCCTTCGCTATACTGCAGCCAAGGATGAGCAGGAGATCAAGGAGGCCGAAGTGCTTATCATCGATTGTTTCGGCCTGTTGTCCAGCATCTATCACTATGGTGAGATTGCCTATGTGGGCGGTGGCTTTGGCGTGGGAATCCATAATGTGCTCGAAGCTGCAGTCTGGGATGTCCCTGTGTTCTTCGGACCAAATAACCAGAAATTCCAGGAGGCTCAGGGGCTGAAGGCTGCTGGCGGCGGTTTCGACTTTAGTACCTACGAGCAGTTTGCCAGTCAGATGGATTTGTTCCTGACAGACCAAGAGAAACTGAAGACTGCAGGCGACAGTGCGGGTAAGTTCGTACAAAGTCTGGCTGGTGCGACGAAGAAAGTCTTGTCCAGCGTGAATTTATAATAGAACTGGGTTGGCACCTGCCAACCCAGTTTGTTTATTCCTCAATGACGAAAAGGCGGTCTGTCTTTTGATAGTTCACGTGCTGTTTCTTTTCCAGGAAATGAATGAGAATATCCGATGTCCGGACGTTCAGTGAACGGCCTTCCTGATTGACATAGGGCTTACAGACACTTGCCATGTAGCTGTTGGTTACAACCTTATAGGTCTTCGCGATGTCAAACTCCTTGCCGTCCAGTGTCTTTAGCTTGACGGTCTTCAGCCTGTCGTGATAGGGGTCGCTTTTCTCGACGGTGGCTTCGCAGGCAATACCGCCGAGGCGGGGCAGATGGTAGAGTGAACCGCGGCTATAGGTGGTCAGTATTCTCAGGATATCCTCGCCGGTGAGCGTCATCTCGATGGCTTCGTTGTAGAATGGGTCCATAGACAGTACGTCTTTCATGGTGATATTGCCAGCGGCGAGAGAGTCGATTCGCACGCCGCCGTTGTTCACGATGCTGATGTCTGCGTTACATTCTGAGATGAAGGCATCGCACATCATGAAGGTCAGTTGGTCTCTCTCCGTGAACGGGACGTCGGCATAGCCTACCACGCGCTTGAAGAGCGGATTGTCGCTGAAGTGGCAGACCATTGCCTCTACGAGTTCATTTTTCTTTGGGAATGACTTGACGTCGATATACTCCGCTTTCTTGCTCACGACTCGTCCGTTCTTCAGTGTAAGGGTGATGTGTGTCACCTTCTGCAGCTTGTTCTTGTTCTGGGTGATGAGCACACCTTTGTGCAGCGGCTCGTCGGCAGAAAGCTGTGTGTGCGTATGCCCGCCAATAATCAGATTGAGCCATGGGTAGGTCCTGGCCATTTCAAGGTCTGCTTCATAACCGATGTGCGACAGCAGGATGGTGGCGTTGCAATGTCTGCTGAACTCGTGATATTTGGCAATGGCATTCTTTGGCAGCGAGAACTTGATGTCTTTCAAATTGTCTGGGTGAGTATCGGGGCGCCCTTGCTGGTTTACCTGTACCACGCCGATAACACCTATCTTCAGGCCATCTACGTCGAACACCTGCGTGGGCACGATATGCAGTCCGGCGCTTTTGCCTGGCGCGATGTTGGCACAGATATAGCTGAAGTTCGACAGTCCCATCAGCGGGGGAAGCGACTGCACGTCGAAATCATGGTTGCCGAGTGTCGTGGCATTGAAGCCCACCTGGTTCATCAGCGCCACCATCGGATACGAGGAAATCTCATACATATCATTGATGGGATTGCCCGTACGATTGTCGCCTGCTGAGAATATCAGCAGCGACGGATAGAGCGTGCGCAGGCTGTCGGCAATGGCTGCCAGCTGTGGGAACTTCTCTATGGCGGCATGCATGTCGTTGGCTGCAAGGATGTGTATTTCTTTTCTTTGCGCATAGGTAGGTATGGTACCTAAAAGTACTAACCAAATGGCCAGAATCTGTTTTCTCATACAATCTCTCATAAACATATAGGTTGCAAAGTTACGAAATATTTCTGAATTATCAAAATAATATCGTAACTTTGCACCAAACTTACAAATATAGATGAGATATATGTGGATGATTGTGTTCTGGGTGCTGCCCTTGGTAGCCATCGTTTATCTGGCGTGGCATATTTGGATGATCTTGCCCTGTTCTGGTTGGTGGAAGGCGGCTGTGATCGCGCTGGGCGTCTGTAGTTTCCTGCTGCTGTTCCTCTCTGTGGCGCGCAAGTTCGACGAGCTCCCCTTGTCGCTGGCCCAGCTGTCCTACGAGATAGGTACATCGTCGATCATGGTGATGCTCTATCTGGTGGTGCTCTTCCTGGTGCTCGACCTTGGGCGGCTGGTGCATCTCGTTCCCCGTTCGTTGCTCTGTCACAACTGGTATTCTGCCGGAGCCATCTTCGTCTTGATCTTTGGGGTTTTCCTTTATGGCAACCTCCATTATAAGAATAAGGTACGCGTGAACCTGGAGTTGAAATCCTCAACCCCATTGCCTCGCGCATACCGGGCGGTGATGCTCTCCGACCTTCATCTGGGCTATCATAATCCCCGTCAGGAGTTTGCCCGCTGGGTGGATATGATCAATGCAGAGAAACCAGACTTCATCCTGATTGCAGGTGATATCATCGACGGTAGCATGCGCCCGTTGATAGAGGAGAGGATGGCTGAGGAGTTCCATCGCCTGAAGGCCCCGGTCTATGCCTGTCTGGGCAATCACGAATACTATGCCGGCGAGCCTCAGGCCCAGCAGTTCTATAAGGATGCCGGCATCCGTCTCTTGATCGATGAGGCTGCCGTGATAGACAGCAGCATCGTCATCATAGGGCGCGACGACCGCACGAACATGCGCCGCAAACCCGTGAAAGAACTCGTGTCTTCACTCTTCACTAATCACTCTTCACGCTTCACTATTGTATTGGACCATCAACCCTACAACCTCGATCGCTCGGAGGCTGCAGGTGTTGATTTCCAGCTCAGCGGACACACACATCGCGGACAGGTCTGGCCCATCTCCTGGATCACTGATGCGATATATGAGTGTTCGTGGGGCAGCCATCAGCGCGGCAACACCCGGTATTATGTCTCTTCGGGCATCGGCATCTGGGGCGGCAAGTTCCGCATCGGTACCCAGAGCGAATACGTTGTCGCCACCATCCGCTAAGGCTTAGTCTAATTTCGAGGGTTCTTCTTCCTCTGTGGCACGTTGCTCTTCGAGATAGAATTTGGAGTATGCCACGTAGTGCTTGGCGTTGTCGGTCTGACCAGGGCGCACGGGCTTGATGTACTTGGCTGGTACGCCTCCCCATATCTCACCGGCAGGAATCTTTGTGTTCTGGAGCACCAGCGCACCAGCAGCCACGATAGCGCCTTCACCGATCTCGCAGCCGTCGAGTAGGGTGGAGCCCATGCCGATGAGGGCATTGTCGTGGATAGTACAAGCGTGGACGGTGACGTTATGTCCGATGGTGACGTAGTTGCCGATATGTGTAGGCCCCGTCTCATGGGTCACGTGCACACAGCTTCCGTCCTGTATGTTCGTGCAGTTGCCGATGGTGATGGGAGCTACGTCGCCGCGCACGACGGCATTGAACCATACGGAACACTCGTCGCCCATCGTCACGTCGCCTACTATCGTTGCGTTCTCACTGAAATAACAGTCTCGCCCCCATTTGGGAGCGAGACCTCTATAACTTTTAATCAAAGCCATAATTTTTGTTTTTAGTTTATGGATTAATGTTTATAGTTTATAGATGATTACATTGGAAGCTGCTTTTCAGGGTTTTGCCAACATATCATCTATAAACCATAAACTATAAACCATAAACTGTAAACTATAAACTGTAAACTATTTAGAGGTTCGGATTGATCTTGCTCCACTCAGAGATGGGAGGAACAATGTTCAGTGTAACCAGCTCGTCGCGCATCTTGCAGAGGTGCTCGTAGCTCTGGTCGAGCTTGGCGTTCTCATCGGGCGTGCCCTGGGGAACCTCGAGCTTGGCGCCCTCAGCAGTCATGGTGGTCTTCATGGCCATCATGATGTGATCGTATTTGTCGGTCTTTACGTATGTGCCTACGGGGA
>ODAI014300906.1_pt1 | contig 24146 bp, 36 predicted proteins | sample 1539321 | NCBI WGS metagenome assembly ODAI01 (sample SAMN02144231, study PRJEB22623) | gut metagenome | biome: sheep rumen | host: Ovis aries | place: New Zealand | reverse complement strand
TTACTTTGACCAAGTACGTTTTCTTGCTATGGTCATTCCCCCAATAACCGACCTCATATTCTTTGCCGTTGTAGATTCTCTTACATCGCCCCTGGTCGGAGACATAGAGGTTATCCCCTACTTTTTTCCAACGCTCCGGCTCATTTATTCTCGTTAATGGTCTTCTCTTGTACATCTTCTTCGTAGTCGATTACAACATCATCGATCTCTAATTCATCACACCGCTCTATCTGTGCTTCAAGCCAATCCCTCACCCATTCTTCGTTGAAGGCTCGGACATTCTTGAATTTCACGGTAACGTAACCGTCATATCTCTTCATATGCATATCAATAGAAAGGTAACTCTGAAGATTCGATGGTCACATTAGGGTTGCCGAACTTTTCTGTGTCATCTTTTTCTTTTCTTACAGGATTGTATTTGAAGATGGTCATGCCGACCTTCCCCTTGTAGCAAGTCAATGTCCATTCGACAGGGTCAATGGCTTCCGTTCCGTCTGCCGGTTCCGTGTTCTTTGGGAAGAACAAGTTAACATAATACTTGTCTTCTTTATCGTTTCTGTTTCGTGCGGTTGTGTACCAACCGTATTTTCCCTTGTTGATATACATTAATATCTTTCATACTCCTCTCTATACTTTCCGTACTTCTTTTTGTAGGCTTCAGGGTTCGTCATGATCTCACAGCTGGGCAGACATCTTTCAATCAGCCATTCGTTTCTCTTTGACGGCTCTTTCTTCATCTCTTTGAGATAAAGGTTATACATCTGCTCATCCTCGGTCACGATCCTTCTCTTGGAATTACCACTTGCGGAATCATTCCTTGCTTTTACGTTCTTGTATGTCTGTAGCCATTGTTTTGTAGTCGGTGGATTGGGATAGTCTGCGTTCTTGTTGTATTCGTAAAGAGCATCAATGAAGGAACGGTAGTCCGTAACCTTGTCATAGAGCCTTTCCCAACCCTGGCACACCTTTGCGAGTTGATCTTGCGTATATCCACGGTATGTATTCGGATATAGCGTGATGAACTCATTGAGCGCCATTCTTATTTCATTCGATGTCAATATAGGTCACCCCACTTTTACTTCTTTCGCTATAGGCTCTTGAACGGTTCTGTGCTTTAATTAGCCAATTGGTTAAGAAGCGTTTTGCTCCGCTCAAGGTCTTCTTGTTTTTAGGATTGGCTTCCACCCATGAGATCGCATTCCTTATTTCCTGTTCGACATCTACCGCCGGAAATCTCTTCTTATAGGTTTCGACTTCTTTCGTATGAATTATGTAAGTTTGATTAGATAAGCAAGGCAATCTGTCGAATGCTTCTGCATCGCTATCGGCAGATGGCGGTGCAATAATATCTATACTTTTCTTATCTATACTTCTCTTATCTATACTTATCTCGGTGTCGACTTGGTAGGAAGGTGGTACACCAAGGCTTTTATCCTTCTCGGTGTATGACCCATTTTCCTTTACCGTAAGCAATGCCATCTCTTCTTTGTATGTGGTATCAACGTGCCTGTCAGAGCGGAGATAGTTGTTTACTCTCCAATGTTTGATGACTATCACTCCGCTTTCAAAGACAAGCACATATCGTTTTGCAATCAAGATCTTCATATCGTCATCGGTAGCACCGCATTGTCGCATGATACTCTTTGGGTTGCCTACGAATCCGTCATCGTCTGCCAGCATTCCAAATGTGAAATACAGGCAACGTGCGGACATAGGCATATCCAGGAATGCATCCGATAGTACTATCGATTTAGCAAACATTCGTTTTTCAGCCGTTCACCTCACCCCCTGTAGTTATGACCGCCTAGTAAGCCTAGACCCATCTGCTCAAAATATGCGTTATCTTCCGTTTTAAGCGATTCTCCGCACGATTCTGCGAGGTTTTCGCTTGGGATGAGTAATTGTTCATCCTTTTCGTTTTGCTCTGAATTCGTAAGCGTATGCGGTAAATTTTTGATACGTTCGATTTCGTCCGGCTCAAGCCAATACTCGACCATGCCTTTTTTTCCAGGGATGGTCTTGGACTTTACATCCCACTTGTCTAACCGCCTTATCTCCTCTATCCGCTGCGTTAAGGTGAACGTATGATATTTATCGTGGAACTCGCCCTTATCGAGATGTTCACCGTTCAAGAGCAACTCCATTGCAATTTCTTTAATGGTCTTCATTTCCACTCCCTTCTTGTGATTTTGTAATCTTCTTCGTTCCAATTCTTGTGGAACTTGCACGAGTATTCCGACCAATTTTCGTACATCTTTTTAAGGTGGTTTTTCATGAGCGTGTCGAATTCCAAATAGGTGTACCGTTCTCGACCGTTCACAGTAATTGGACAATGATCGTGAAATAATCGGTGTTCCTCTTTAGTCAACGCACATATATTCCACTCGAATCCAATTCCGCTCTGTGATCTCGGCACTACATGGTGGAACTCGACATTGTAGGGAGAGAGCATCACTCCTGTAATGCTCCTGTTCCCTTGACGATCCAAGACTTTGCACTTGGTTTCGTAACTGATTTCTTTTGCTTTTGTGAGTTTACTTTTTGCCATATTTCTTATAGTTGATGTACTTGGCTAGAAAGACCGCACCGATGTCTTCCGCCCTTGTCAGTTTCAAGCCGTCCAAGATGCGTTCCTGTTCTTCCTTGGTGTAAAGGGATCTAAATTCGTTCGCCAGGTCTTTGAGATTGAGGTCATCTTTCAAGCCTTCCCATCTGTCAGCTTTTTCTGCCACCTTCTTTTCGTTGGTGGCGGTTTTTTCTTCCATCGGTGGTTGTGTTTCCAATTTCTTATCCTCGTCACAGACCAGGGACAGAGCCATCAAGGTGGTGTATCTTCTTGCGTAAGTAAGAGCCGATCCGTAGCGTTGTGCTTCGTTCATTGACTTCATTTGCGGTATTACAATTTCCGCACCTCTTGTCCATTCCTTTAACTCGGCATCGTAGTAGTAGACATATTCTTTTCCGTCCTCGCTGCCTGTTTTCATCTTTGGAATTGGGAATCCCTGTGAAGCTATATCGCCTAATGATGCGTAGTTATAGCCGTATGCTTTGCTCTTGTTTGCAACAATGTCTGCCATTATCTTTTCTCCTTGTAACTGACATGAGCCTTGACTTTAGCGTTCTTGACGAAGTAGTCATAAGCGTTAACCCTGGTCACCTCTCCGTTCGCATCCACGATGTCGAAGAATGTTTCCTTCATTCGCTTCGTATCTACTCTAGGACTCATATGTTCCTCGATGTAGTCGAAGTCGAACAGATCGGTCGACCATTTCTTCACTCCGTTCTGCTCCATTGCCTTGCGGACTTGGAATTTGAACGTATCGAACCACTCCACGGCGGTCTTGTATTCCTCTAATTTGTCGAAGATGACTTCCGGCACATAACCGCCTTCGATCATTTCTTTTGTGATTACTTCGTTCAAATCCAATACCCCCAAATGAATGTTGATATGGTAAGAGCGATCAGTAAGATCATCATGATAATTGCAAAGTTTCTTGCGAATTTTTCTGTATTCATTTCGTACCCTTTCTACATCTGCCCTATTAGACACCCACCACCTTCATGAAAAAGAATGAGTAAGTAACTATAGGAGATTCAATTATGACTTTGTGCCAACCATCAGAAAGGAATTGGTGATGGGCATCTAGCAAGGCAGATGTGATATAATTGGCTTGTCTAATTAAAAAAGCCGTCCTTCCCTGGACGGCATCTTATTACATCATTCCATTTTTGTGGAGCATACATTATGCGTAGTTGCCTATAAATAGGCACTTTTTTTAATGTTGTTATGCAAATTTAGTTATGGAAACATTGTATTCGATGCCATTCAAGGAAACTGTCAGTTTGCCTTTGATCCTGTGTTTCTGCTTGATTTCAAGAAGTTTTACAAGTTCGGACATCGTCCAATCGGTGAGTCCGTTTATCTTATTGTAATACGCTGATTTCTTGATGCCAATTAGGTCGCAGAACTCATTAGGCTTTAGTTTCAGTTCCTCTCTTAATTCTTGTACTGTTATCTAATCACCTCGTCTTTCCTTCTCTATAGTATCACCCCATCCATTAAAATGGAATATTTTTAATGAAATTTATTGACACAAAAGTACTACTGTAGTAGTATTATAGGCGAAAGGGGAAACACAGATGTTACAGGAGCAGATAAACGAAATGATTCGCAGCATGAATACGAATGACCTAGAAGCGATCAAGAAGATGATTGAACAGGAAGAGAAAAACCGCTACGATGAAATGTGGTGGGTACATGATAAAATTGATGATTATCTGTATAAGGTTCACTTTGCTGATGGTCACACCTACGTTGTCTGTAAAGGACAACAGGCATATGAAATCTACGAAAAAGATGATTCTGCCACATGGGTTGAACGCTATACAAAGAATCTGTTCCCAACATTTGAATTCTTAATGATGAAGGAACAATTTGCATGAGAAAAAGTGATTATGACCGCAATTACATGAAGCAGAATTGCAAAGTCTACAGACTACAGTTAAACAAGGAAAATGATAAAGACATAATCGAATGGCTCGACCGGCAGACCAACAAGAACGGAGCGATCAAGACAGTATTAAGAGAGAAAATCAAAGGGGAATGACTCCCCTTTTTAAATATAAAAAAAGAGGGGCATTTCTGCCCCCTGGAGGAAAATCACAAGCCATATGTCCTTGTGATTCCAAATAAAAAGGTCTGCCGTATCATCAGACCCGTTCGACGGAGATGCTCACTACTCTCCTTGCTTTTGATTATAAGCTATTTTTCAAGCCTTACGATTGCCGATTTGATGTAAGAAAGGTCGTTCTTCATGACGGCGATGTCTGTCTGCATACTTGCGATCTTATCCCCATAAGAATTGTGTTGGTCGACTTTCTCTTCCAACTTCTTCAAACGATAGTTGACCAGCGTTGCCGACCCAATAATGGATGCAACCGCTCCAATAATAGCCACAATAATATTCTCCGTCATTTAATCCACCTCTCTGCAATGTTTTTGATGTTCATATAATCTTGTTCCATCTCTTTGTTTTCGCTCTCCAATGCCTTTATTTTGGCTTTGGTTGAATTTAAAAATTCTTCCAACTGGCGAACGAAATCGTTCTGTTCGCTCGGCAAGTAGTTAGTGGTGATATTCGCACACCATCTGTCTTTTGCTATTTCATACCATGTATATCCATCGGCTTCGGTTTGGCTTAAAACATTATAGTAGCCAAGTTGAACGTGACCGACAATTTCTGCCGTAAGACTCGGTGCGGTTCTTATCCTTAACTGTTCATCCGTAGTTTCGATTTGGTTCACGTTTTCGTTTCGTTCTACAGGCAGAACACTTTCGTATGGATAATGTAATATCCCTAACAGTTCGCCCTTGTAATCGCCTATTTTTGCGTTACGGAACGAGTTAGGGTCTCCGCTTCGATACTCGGATGTCATGCTATCGGACTCGCAGAATATGATGTGTCCGTGCTCTCCGTCATACACAAGAATATCTCCGGCAACAGGCTTCCAATTCTTGTCCTTGACTTGCCACGGATCTCTGTAGTTCTCAAGCCAATCCTTTGCGTTTGGATAGCTTCCTGTCTTTGTGGGTCTATCCCACCATGTAGGAGCAGAGAAGCCGACTTCCAACGCTCGGTAATAGCCATACCATGTGCATTGATAGACGGACTCGATGTTCCAGACATATGGTTTCGTTCCCACCTCAACAGGGTATGTTCTGACCTTAAACATCAGCCTATCCCCTCTTCCGTGTTGGTGTTTATCTGCACATCCTCATACTTGATATATTTCAATTCTTTAAGCGACTTTATTTTCGCCAGGATGTCCTTGCAATAGTCAATTGCGAATGCGACGAGGATCGTGAAGACCTCTAACGAAGAAATAAAGTCTCCGCTGATCGTTACATCCTTGGTCAACTGTAAAGTAAGTGCGAACAGATTCAACGTATAGCAGAAAACAAATATGCACAGACCGATCACGATCGCTTTCAATATTCCGAAGAAAAACTTCTTCAAATCAAATTTGTCCGTGAACGTACCGATGATGGTACCTAAAACAATATTGATCGCACTCAAGGAACCCACAACGATCAGCATCAGCACGATGGTTTCCAGGTTCTCCTGGACGGCTTTTTCAATTGTTTGGATAACTGTTCCCCAGTTCATTCGTCTCCTTTCAGCAAGGCTAAAAAGTTGCTTTTGTTTCCATACAGTTTCAGTATCTGCGAAGGACAGTTCACATTTGGGTTGAAATCACGATGGAGATAGAGATCTTTTTTGGTGAGGTTGAATTCGTGCATCAACGATTCGATCAAGTCGATGGCTTTGGACTGTCCTTGCAGATAAAGACGATTATTCGGATTGGAACAGATCTCGACACTTATACAATGAATGTTGCCGAAATCATATCCCATGCCGGTATTCCATACGCTCCAATCTAATGGCATCACCTGTCTAACCTCTTTGTGATCCACTAAAAAGTGGCATCCTTGGGATGTTTTACAAACCTCGGATAGCCACTTTTCAAGATCTTCGGCAGATGCCTTTTGGTTGTTGGTGTTATGGATTACGATTCCCTTGATGTCAGCGTTCGGAAGACCGAACTGTTTCCACTTGGATTCAGGGATCATTTCACCCTTCCCAAATTCAGCTTGGAAGTGAGGTTGGTTCTTACGACTCCAAGCGTACATTTGGCGGAGACGATGTTGTCATTCGTTTCGCTGATTTCGTACTGAATGGCGGTCAGAACAGATTTAAATAACGCATTGCCTTTGTAGAAATTGACTTTCTGTCCGACATGGATGTCGCTGAATCTTACCAGGTCATTGAAGTAGAGATCGAATGTGATTTTGTGGTTGTAGTACGAAACATTGAGGTTCTGTTTTGCGATAGTCAGCAGAGGTTCGTTGCTCATGACGATCTTTCGTTTGCACTTTGTTTTCGCAATGAACGGAGCGATAGTGTTTGTATATTTCGCTATCTTTCCGTCAGTAGAAATGCCGTAGGTCGCTCTTAACGTTGCTCCTGTCGAATTGTAGATGTCCACGATCGTTGTCTCTGCTTCTTCGGTGAGAACGTTCAGATTCGTGATGTTCTCCATCCCATCGTTCAGATATAACGTTTCGTACTTCGGCACATAAGGATTGATCCTCATCTGATAGTATCTCTCTTCACTACTCAATGAGTACTTAAACGCAAGACCGTATTGCTGATACAAATTGATTGCATAATCCTCGCCATTAACGGCACTAGAGGACGAGATGCTTTCTGCCAACTGGTTGCAAGTCTCATCAGCATTGACCGACATTTCGTTTTCGATCAGACCGATGTCGAAATCATGTTTCTTCGTTCTGACGAATGAATCCTGTGTCGCATAGAGGACACGGAAGACCATTTGGGCAACGCTTATCATGTCGTTGTAATAACTCGTTGATACCAGATAGTCATCGTCAAAGATCGCAAGAGGACTTCTGCACGTTATCGTGTTGTTGTCGACTGATACGACCGTTCCATAGAAAATGATCTTCCCTTTCGGATCGTACAAAAACAACGGAATGTTGTTTTGGATCGTGCTTGGAACACTTACGCACTCTATTGTGGTTGTGGCTTTCTGCATCAGGTCCTCGGAGATGGATGCCTTTATCACTTGCATGAACGTGATGTCGTTCTTGTTCTGCGAATCATAATTGATGCACATCGCCTTGTAGTTGTTCTTCGTTTCAAGGTCGACCGATTTCACAAAGACCGCTCTTATTGTGGTCGCTGATGCCGGTGTGAATGTGTACTCATCATCATTAGAAACAACAGATCCGTCAATTTCCCATTGTTTGAACGCATAACCCTTTTGTGGTTTTGCGACAACAGTAATGGAAGGATTCGATCCATAAGTGGAAGAACCATATGTCCTTATCTTATTTGCGTTGCTCTGATAAGGTGTGCGGATATATGCGTTTCCGCCTGTGGTCGAATCTGTGATGACTTCAAAACTACTGTCGGATGATCTCAACTGGTAGAATGTTTCACCAACAAGGTCATACATTCCTGTGTAGCTGGTTGCCTCGTTGTAACAAGGAACGAAGTCCCTTTGAAGCACTCCGTTCTTGTAGATTCTGAATCCGATCATCTTGAACGCTCTTGTCGAACCAAGAGCCGTACCACCGTTGTTCAACGCAAACAGATAGATATTTCTTGTGCCGGAAAAAGAAGTGGTCGCTCCGTTGAATTCCCTAATGAACCTATTGTTGGCGCATAATACGAACTCGTTCATATCGGAAGTGATGTTGAAGAACGGCATACCGCTGACCTCATATTCACTATTGGCCAGGGTTTTGCTTATTCTTGCGCTTGCCCATCCGACATAGTCGGAACTGTTTGCTATTCCAAGATAGAAATTCAACTGTCCAGCCGATGTGTTGGAATTGGAGTTCCTCGCACCGAAGACATATCCTGTTGCCGTTGCCCCCTGTGAGGATGTTCCCTTTTCGGCTGAAAAATACGCTTCTATCGATGTATTGCTGTTCGGTGTTACCCCTGTGTCGATATATGTACTACCGCCACCGAGCAAACAAGTCATCGGTGTGTAACCGCTAGGTAATTGTGCCATTATACGCTCCTATACATCGGTGTGAATTCGATTTTCACACTTGATACTGTTCCAGACTCTGCCCCAATTGACAGTTCGGAAACTCCCCTTGCCAACTTTACGAACGTAACGTAGATAGAACCATTTGAAATGGATAAATCCTGGTAGCTCAACGGATTCGGAATTACCGCTCCGCCCTGTTCCAATATTACGTTCTGTTCTCCGTCATTGGAATTAACGTAGACGCTAGAGAAAGCCGTTTCCGAATCGAATTTCGCTTCTCCATATAATTCTCCATCTTGCGATAAAGTAACGTAAGGATTGGTTAAATTGCCCTCTACTGTAATCTCAAACCCAACAGGGAAATCACCGTCATTGGTCAGAGTGTAACTCGTTCCTGTTCCATTTACTGTGATAGGATCGCCTTTGTAGAACTCCATCCCATTGAACACGATAGACGAACGAAGAATGTTGTCTGTCTTGCTTTCGGTCTTTTGGACTTCCGTCACTTCACAATCCAAAGTGTAGATATTCGCTATCCCGCTTATATATGAGACAGGGATCATGTAGTATAAAGTGATCGGCTGATTCATCAAGAATCTTATAAACTTGTTGTACTTATCGTATCGAGTAGAATTGTAGGAATCATAGAATAATAATTCCCCTTGCGGTTGTGGGAAATTGTACGTTTCAGAGACCTTGTTCTGTCTTTCCCCATACCTCACGGATTCAACGGTCTTTCTGAAACCTAACCCTTGCGGATTGTTCAAAAAGGCTTTGAATTCCTTTTCGGTAAGATCCCATCTTTCATTTTCTCCGTTGATGAGCCAAAACTTTCTTATGTTAGTTTCACCCTCGGTGCCGTTGTAGTATTCAATATCACCGAAGAATGGAGATGTATCAGAGGTTGGAAGAATCTGTTCCGTTCCGTTTGCATAGGACGAAAACATAAGCCTTAAATCTACGTTCTGCTCTGTAGGTGTAGTCAAAGCGTAGTAAGTGTTCGTTCCATCTGTAATTACAGAGGTATTGCTTTCGTCACCGCTCTGATACGCTCTGCTTCCTATCCTTGTAATAGCCTTACTCGGCGTTAACTCATCATAAACACTACCTGCACTCTTCATACCTGTTGGGAAGTAAGTTAAGACAGGCAAATCGGTGGTAGATTCTTTGCTCTCGTCTGCGCTTGTTGTCTTTATCCCGCTCCCCACAAACGATAATAAACTACCGCTGTCATAGGGATAATAGGATGGGAATAAGGAATTGAATTCGGCTTCTGTCGGTTCATTTCCGCTTCCGAACATTTTGGTAAGGTTGAACAGATTCAGCGATACAGTAAAGTCTACCGCAGTTCCTACTAACGAAGCGGTAACATCAATACCAACATTTAACAACGTATAGCCTGTTGTTGGTGTTGCCGAAGGCACTCTGAAGTACTTGACTGTGTTCGATTGAGGACCACTCGATATCCACGTATTGCCATCATATAAAGATGTGAAAGCATACGTTCCTGTTGGGAAATTTCCACATCTCAATAAAAGTACGTCATTTGGATTAACATTAGGTTGTTTTGATGAAAGCTGATTTACATAGCAATAAGCTCTTGCCGTTGGAGTTCCATAAACATGAATAGTGTAGTCATTAGTGTATTCAAATGTGACTCCATTTCTGGTGTGCGGACTTCCATAGTCGCTATTTCCAAAAGTAAACCTACGGCCACCGCAAGCCATCTGATTCCATACAAGTGTATTACCCTTAATCCTAGTAATATTCCCTATCCCATCATAACTGACTGGTGTCTGTCGGTATGTGAAGTATTGGTCTGTGAATTTTTCCATTTATACCATCCTTCCTAGGTTCTCGTTGACTTGCTCTGTAATAATATCCGCCCAGGAACGCACCATAGATTCGGTCACGTTCTGTGAGGAGATGGAGAATGTATTGTTGAGCGTGATGGAACCGCTCATCATACCGCCGGAAGAGTAGCCACCGCTTCCGTATGGGTTAAACGATCCGTAGAAATTACCACCGTTTAATCTTCCTTGGAACACGCTCATGTCTCCTGATGTTATTGCTTTGATAGATTCAGCGATACCATGAACGATGTCGGCGATACCGCTTACGACACTTTGGAATGTTTCCCATACTCCAGCCAATATTCCCGTCTGATCGATTATCTTTATAATGTCCGCCAGGATGCTTCCAATATCAGTCACTACCTGACCGATCTGTGAATAAAAGTTCTTCATTTCTTCCGACCCAAGCCATGTTGCCACGTCTTTGAATGTTCCTACGATGTTGTCTTTATTGTTGATGATCCATGCTAATACATCATCGATCAATGGTTGTAACTCCGGCAGAACGGTCTGAATGAAACCGACCTCGACTTCTGACACGATCTGTCCGATAGACTCTTTCACGTCATCCAAATACTGTTGCGCCTGGAAGAGTTGTCCGGCATCCGTTTGAGCGAGAGCTTCGTTCATCCCACCGATTGACGAGGATATAACATCATTCAGTACGGCGACCCTTTGAAGCTCGGTGCCGTATTTCATAATCTTCTGTTGCGCTTCATCAAAGCCGTAGCCTAAACGGGTCAAGCCGGAATAATCGCCGTTTGCCAAAGCCTTGCCAAGTGTTGTCGCAAGGTTTCTGACGGAATCCGCACTCGCATCGACTCCGTACTGTTGTGCGGACATATCCACTAAAGCATCGGTCAATCCTTCGATAGCATCCGCACTTTCAACATAGGTCGCCAACTCCTGGTAAGCCGAAGTGATAGCCTTGGCAGATGTAACGCCGGTTCTTTCTTTCTGCTTTGCGAGTTTTTTAAGTGATGCGATCTGTTCGTCTGTCGCATCAGCCGTATTCTTCAGATTCGATTCAAACTGTTTTTCGTAGACCTCGACTTCTCGGTACTCTTCCGCCCATTCGTGAAGGTCTCCAGCCATGTCTTTGACCGCACTTGCCAATGCTTTGACACCATTTATGATGGCTTCGCTGATGATGTTACCCTTGATGATGTCACCAAGTTTTAAAGCGCCGTCAGACGCATTTTCAAACGATTTCCCGGTCTTTTCCACTTCCTGTGGGAGATTGCCCATGCTTGCGTTTTCAAGCTGATCCAACTGTTTATTTATGGCTTGGATCGATGTCTCGGCTTTGTTTACTTCTGAAGTATATTTGACCCACTTTGCCGATCCGATGTCATCCTTGTCCATCTTGGACAGTTCGTTTCGGAAGTAGTTCGCTTTTTCGCCCAGGAGCGTCTGTTCCTGTCGCAAGATCTTCATCTGCTGGGTGATCTTGTCGAGGTTGCCGGGGTCGAGTTTCAGTTGTTTCTTTACATCGGACAGTTCCGATCTTGTAGCTCGGAGACCCTTGTTTATGTCTTCTATGGTGTTCTCTAAAGAGACGGATTTTCCATAGAATTCAATGGTGATTCCTCGTGTCTCTGCCATGAAACCTCCTATTTGATAAAGTTAGTCATCTGTGATGCCGTGACTTTTTCTTTCTTCTTCGGTGTGCGCAATTTGGTCGTCTCTCCTACGACTCTTGAAAGCGTTGACCAGTACTGATTGTCCGCCCAATTAAGATCGACACCGATTGCGCAGAGAATGGCGACCATTTTGGCATAGGAGATTATTGTTTTTTTTCTTTTGTCTTTGTGTCTTTGGCGGTATCATCAGCGATACAGTCAAGAGCCATCTTTATCAGACCTCGCATGAATTTAATGTCCTGTGTGGTCTTTGAATAGCAAGGACTCTTTCTGAATTCTTCCGCCGTTGCTCGGTTGTTATGGAACTTTCCGTCCTCGATCTTGACATAGGATGCACACGCTAAATTTGAGATGAAATCCTTTGAGATCATCACATCGAGCGGATCGTCTTCGCCAAGTTCCAGCAGTTTCGCCATCAACGGTTTCCCTGTTAAGTCTTCATACAGACCGAACCCTTTGTGCAAAAGGGTGAACGTGCATGTCTCTTCATCGGAAGCACGTTCGACAAGTTTGCCGTTTACGACTTCCAATTTCGGAACCTTAAAAGTGTATTCGAATATTTTCATTTCAAAAATAAAGGGGAAGCGTTGCACTTCCCCATCCTTTCGTTATTACATTGTAGATGTCGGCAACAAGACTGTGGTTCTGAACGTGTCATATGCCGTCTTGTTCTGTTCGGTTCTTGTGATATAGCCGACCTGAACGCTTGTGCCTTCGTCATCGACAACGAACGGTGAATCAGTAGCGTTGTAAGAGACGGAGATCTCCTGTGCGGTGACTTCCTCTTCATCCGTTGTGGTCTCTCTTGTCGGTTCGGAGCCTGTGACATTGTAGATGTACCACAGAGTAGTTGTGGACACACCTGAATCACAGTCCTCTTCTTCCGACTCAAAGAAGATGCAATGGTTAGGGAACGCTCCTGTGTCTGTGACGAATCCGTTGGAGTTGATGTGATAGCCTAAATACTCGGCATACTCTTTAGGGATGTATCTCAAAGCGATCTCAAGTGAACGAGCCTTGGCACCCTTGACCACACAGAAAGTGCGGTCATCCGCATAGATGTTGGTGTCAGACTGTTCGACTTCCATCGTCGAAGAGACCATTCCCGGAAGCATCACAGGAGTGCCGAAGCTATAAGTTCCGCCACTTACGTTGATCGGTGCATAGCCGAAGTTTTTATTTCCGTGAACGATCATTATGTTCTCCTTATTCGATATTTAATTCAATTTCTGCTCTTTCCATTTCCGCTATAAAGTGAGGTTTGACACTATCCAATGCTTCCTGGATATGAGGTTTGGCTTCCGCCCAACCCACTCCGTTCCGCTTGTTCACTATGAGATGTCCGTTCTCAAGTAAGTGTGTCAGTTGCCAATCCGTAGCATTCCAGACCTCAACGTAATATTCGTTCTTGGTCTTTCGTCCTTTTTTGGTTGTCCATCCCTTTTTGTATCGTCCCCTTGTTCCTTCCGGGGAAGACTGTTTTAAACGAGCGACACACTTCTCTGCGTTGGCATCGATGATGTTGTCATAGATGACTTCCGCACTCAACTTGATGTTGGTGCTTCCGTCCCATGTAATATTCTTACTCATGCATCAAAAGTCCGATCGTGAACTGTGACTGATAGTATTCAAACTCGTCGCTTTTTGAGTATGTCGGAGCAGACAGAAATTCCTGCTTGATGTAATTTGATAAAGTCTTTCGGTCTTCGAAGTCTTTGGTCAGACATGAGACTTGGATCAAGGTCTGATAGTCTGCGTTGTTGTCTCGCAACATTGCGACATCGTTCAAGAAATCGAGGAAGATATAATCCTGTCCGTTGAGGTCTTCAAGACTACCGATGTGAACCTCTGTTCCCAAAGGATTCGCACACAAATAGTCGTAGACCTCTTTTTGAGTGTAGGACCGTTTCATGATTCGACCTCTTGAATATCAAGGATCATCTGTCTCCTTGTGTTTCTTGCCTTCAAGACATTTCTGACTTTGTAAAGTCGGTTGTTGTAATTGACATACAACAATTCGTATGTGACCCCACCGTCAACGATGTCCCATGTAAGAAACGTAGGAATAAGAATGTTCCTCGACTTCCGCATGTTGCGTGACTGTTCTGTGTAGTACTGATTCGAGAATGTCTCCATCTCGTTGCACTTCACAGTTTTGGTGATTTGTAAAGTAAGGGGAGAGCCGTTTTCAGCTTTCCCCTTTCCTTCGTAAATCAGTTCGATTCCTGACTTAATGAACATCGCAAAGTGTTCGCCCTTGTGATATACAGAGCTTTCATCTTGTCGAGATCCACGTCAAGATCCATGTCGACCGCTACCTGATAACGAAGACAAGTCAGATAGTCATAGTAGGCATTCGTGTTGTATTCGTAGGAATTCGGAATGCCCTCAATCTCCAGCTTGTGCATCGCACCGCTGACATTGATATATAACTGATCGTCGAACATCTCGTCATCATAGATCGGAAGAACTTTTTTTACATCGTCGCAGATTTGGTCTATTGTAGCGATTGCCATATTAGACCCCCTTTATTTTTTTGTTTTTTTCGGTTTCTCTTCTTTGACAGGCTTCAAGATTGCTCTTGCAACTTCGAACTGTCTTTCATCGACTTCAAGGATTGTGCCTTGCTTAACCAACAAGACACAATCCTTCAAAACTTCGACTTTCATTATGCTCTTGGTATTTGAAGGACGGCGATTGCCTTCGGTCTTACGATGTCGCCAGCCGCCAGGAGCTTACCGACATATTTGTTCATGTCAGATTCAGCCTGTGTGTACGGATCGTATAAGACGGTCGGAATTCTGCCATCAGGTAAGTTCAGACGGTATGCTCTTAAATCACCAACGACAGCCCATGCTCCGCCTTCCAATAAATCATCATATGGATCGAGACCATTGGAGAACAGGACACGGACACCATTGATGAAGTACTGTGGACGACCAGCGTTGTCAGTAGCGATCTGATAGATCGGTCTCTGCTGAAGGTCAGTCAGACCCATGATGTTCTTGTAGAACGTTTTTCTGTTCATGATGACAACAGGATCGAATGCTTCAACTAATTCAGCAAGACCTTCGTTGATCGAGTTGAAAGACAGTGTAGTTTCAACAGGAACTGCAAGATTAGAATATGCCATGCCCTTGACACCAGCGCTCGCACCTGAAGAGACAACGGCTTTCTCAAGGAATAAGTTGATCTGATAGATGATCTCATCCGCAACATAGTCCATGAACTGTTCATCAGTTAAGGATTCGACTTCGTCCGATACTCTCAGATATTTCTTGATCATCTTCGGCTGGAGCAGAACCTGTCCGATTGTTAATGCTTCTTCGGTGACAGGATCGCCACCTTCGTTGTGAATCTGCGCCCCGGAAGCTGATACTTCATAAGGAACGGCAACGATGCCCTTGAAGTTCGTGATGGAGACTTCGTTTAAGATTGAAAGTCTTTCCCAGGATGATTCAACTCTGCCCTGTAAATATGTAGGAATTGGAGCGGTACCAGCTGGTTCGGTTGTTTTCATAGTCGTGAACAATGCTCTCATATTTTTGTCATCGCCCGACATGACGGCTTCACGCCATGCATGGACGAATTCAGGAGTGTTTCTTACTTCAACGTTTTCCATTTGTGTTTTCCTTTCTTCGATTACTGTTTTTTCAAGATTTTTAGCGAGAGACATTCTCTCTTCCTGTGCCTTGAGGGTCGATCTTTGTTCCTCAAGGTCTTTCGTTTCGTTGTCGAGTTCGTCGGCTTCCTTCGTTAAAGCCTCAACATCGTTTAAGAGTTCTTCTCTCTTTTCGACATCGGCTTCATCGAATTCCGCTTTCTTGGATGCGATCTCGTCAACGATTGCATTTCTTCTTTCAGCGACTTCGGTCATTCTCTCTTCGACCATTGCGCTATTCAATGCCTTTTCCATTTAAGATCCTTTCCATCCTTTCGGATTGTTCTTTTCTACGTTTATGTTCCTCGGCTAACTCGTCAGTCAGACAGCGGACACTTGTAGATGGGTATGCCGGATAAGTAACCAACGAGAAATCAAAGACCTTGCTGATTTTTCGAATCAATCTAAAGTCCTTGCCATCTCTCTCCGACCATTCTTCACCGCCGTCAGCAATGACAAAGGAGAATGATTGCTTATTGATTAAGCCTTTTTTGACCAACTTAAGCCAATCTTCACCTACGCTCGTGTCAACGATGGATGATCTTTGATAAATGCCGTTCTCGTTAATATCCCAACTCAAACTATTGTTTGAAGTTCCAGCCAGTACGATATTTTCATCATGATTGCCCAATAAATAGACATTGGACATATCTGCTTCGTCAAAAGCATGTGGATCAATTTCCTCATAGAACCAACCTAAATCTGTCGGCTGATTGAATACGACCGCATAGCCTTCGACTTGTCTGTCGTTGTCTTCGGATGCTCTGAATTCAACATCGAAGACTCGTTCGATTTTATGCATTGTTTATCTCCTCGGTCTTGTTTACTGTGACCACTTCGCCTTCGGTCAGTTCCATCGATAACGGTTCAAAGTTCTTGTTGACCATCATCGTGTCGCCACCTTCGATCGGCGGTAATTTATAGATCATTCTTCTTCTTTCGTTTACTGTCGTGTCCATTGAACCTTTATATGCGATATCGATCGCTTTTTCGGTGGAAACGTACTCAAACGGATTGCGGAAGAACTCGATTCTGTGCCCCTGGGTGAGGGATGTTTTGTTGAACACCTTGTAATTTAATTCGCCGATGAACTGTTCGATCCTCGGCATTATCGTCTTGTTGTAGAAGACTTCCATCTCGTCTCCTGTTGCGGTGCCGTCAACGACTTTCTTGTTGATGCCGTTGAACTGTAACAGCATGGAAATGTATTTATCGATGTCTTCACTTGAGGTCGTTGAGAATGGAGACGATAATGATTGCCATTCTTCCCCGGCATCCAAAACCAAAACACCGCCCTTGGTGGATTTGATGCGGTCGATGATTTCCTTCTGCTTTGAAATCTTCCCCTTGTCGTTCAGCATGGTCGCATTTGCGAACCCTTGAGCGGATTTGCCGATCGTGATGACACCTCTGACCGATCCGTTGTCCTGTAACTCTCTGATCGCTGATCCTAACGATGCATCAATTAAATCGGTGATGACCTTGGAATAGGAAATACCGCTGAACATATCGCCATAGAAGATGTTATTCGGATTCAGTCTCAAATGGATGATGTTCTTGTAATCGATCAGCTCCATCTGATTTTTGCGGATGTTTCTGAACTTGAAAAGGATCATGTCCTCTTCAATCTGAAAGCCACCGCCGAACTCATAGTCAGGAGCGTTGATCGGATCGATCGAGATCGCTCTTCCCTTTGAATCCCTGTTGATAAAGGCGATAGCGTTCCCATATTTGAGGAGCTGATACATCATCGTGTATTTGAAGTCGAATGCCGTCTGAAACGAGTTCGGTCTTTCAGAGAGGACATAGTTTAAATTGTCGTTTACTCTCTTGTAGTTCCCTTCCTTGTCGATGACATGGATTAAGTCTATCTTTGCGAATTCGTTCGCTATGGTTGAATAGACCTCTTCCATGATCGGTGTGGTCGGTGTATATATGGAATTTCCTAACCACTCGGTAAAGCCGACTAATTGACCGGAAGGATTGACGAAGTTCATTCCTCTTTTGGTGATTCCGACTTCATAATTTGTAAATGGAATTTTGAATTTCACTTTGTCCCCCTTTTTGAATAATCAATATCAAGGTCTTTATTGACGATGCTCTGTTTTGAAAATCGTCCGTGATGCTGATCGTGACAGTCGGCATGACACTCGACAAGATTGTCCAAATTAAAAGCGATCGAAGGATCGCTGAAGTTGTCTTTTGTAATTTCGATAATGTGGTGGATCGTTCTTCGTTTGGTGATCAGTTTTCCGCAGAAGTAACAAATATCTCTGTCCCTTTGAATCACGGCTTGTCTGCAATACTCCCAACGAGGGTCTTTATATACCGCTTTTTTGTAGTATTCCATTTAAGCGTTCTTCGTTGGCTTTCCACCACTCTTTCAGACGGTCAAGGTTTTCAGATCCTGTGTATTTGTTGGTCGTATAGACCAGGTAGGACGACCTCGCAGAGAATTCCGCAATGATTCCATCTTTCCTCATATACATCGGATTCGTAAAAACAACATTCCCGTACTGATCGTTTTTTGCTATCGCCGAAGCGAAGTGAAGTTCGGTCAGCTTGTTGTTGTTGTAGACTTTCCCCTGTTTTCTTATGTCCTTTGTGGACATAATGATCGGATTGGAATTTTTGTGGTCTTCCATTCTGAATGGGATGACAGGACTCTTTCCATCTGTTGAAGGGATGTTGGTTTCTGCGAATGAGCGAAGTTTCGATGCCTTGTTCGGATCAAGACCAAACTTGCAGATCGTCCATTTATACTTCAGTTCCAGATGAGCAATGTAGAATATGACGAAATCATCGGTGATGCCTGTGGTGTCGACCCTTGCCTGTTCACCGAACTCACTCACCAATGTTTCGACCAATTGTTCATCAACAATGATCACATCCCCTCGATCGGCATACATCTTATAGCCATAGGCTTGTTGTCTTGGATTGTATAAGATGTTCGTGTCCACCTTGGATTTGGCTTTGATCATGTCTTTTCTTTCGATGGTAATCTTGTCCCCTTCTCTTACTTCCTCTTCCCACCATTTCGGCAAGAAATAGAAATCCTTGGAATACTCTTCGTTCGTGAAGGGATTGACCATCAGCATTCTCAAAGCCGTAAGGTCATTTGAAGGGTTCCGTGTGTAAGCCATATCCAATCCCAAAAATACAGGCGCACCGATGAAGATGTCTTCATTGAATGGCTTCGCTCTGCATTCCACCTCTGAAAAGTAGGATGTGATCGGATTCTGCGGAATGTTGAAATTCTTGGTCATGGTGGTGACCTTCTGTTTGGGGTCGTTCATCATGCCTTTTATTTTGTCTCTTAACTCCTCGACAGAGACGGAAATGGACAGACCTGGATTTGATTTCATCAGCAATCCCATATTGTTCGTCCGATAGGCTTCGAAGACTTCCTCTTCGGAATCCTGTTCGTATATGGCGAAGAATTTTCTGTAATCCTTCTCCTCTGTCTTGTTTTCAAGAAGATTGACGGCTAATTCTTTCCGCTGGTCTAAATACCCACCTCGGACGGTTCCTTCGGTGGTGATTTCAAAAATCAGCTTGTCGGATCGTTTCGTTGATTTCCTCAGATTGTCCGCATATGCGCTCGTCTGCATTGCGTGAATTTCGTCAATAACGAGCAATGCCGGAATAATGCCTTCATAGTTATCGCCCTTCGAAGACATGGCGACGACTTTTGCATTTGTCTCTTCGACCTCGATCTCTCCAAGGGATCTCCTTACATCCGCATGGATTTCAAGTTCAGGATTCCTTGAGATGATTTTGCGAACAGTATCAAAACACAGTTTCGATTGTTTATAGGCATTTGAACCTATGTATATCTGTGGCGATGGCAGAACCGCTCTGTGATAAATGACATAGAGGATGATGAAAGCCAGTAGTGTGGTCTTGGAATTGCCTGATGCGACAACGATCAGAACATCATTGACGATGCGGACATATTTGTTCACTATCCCTTTGGAATTGCCCTTCTCATCGAATTCTTCGACATCGAGGTTTCCATAGAAGCAGAATACGGAATAAATGATCCATTTATCCCATAGCATCAGTTTGACTTTCTCTCCGGCATGTTCGCCTTCGGTTAAGACACAGTTGTCCTCGATCCACTCACATGCTTTTCTTCCTTTTTCTTCCAGGAAGTCATACTTGTCCAGCATCTCTCTTTGTAACTTGACTTGCTGGACGATCCTTCTTGAATACTTGCTCGGATTCTTTTCGACATCCTCTATGTACTCAAAGAAAGGATTATTCATCATCGATCACCGACTTCTTGCTGATCGGTGTTGCCATCTTCAATGCCTGTTCCAGATCGGAGATGGTCTTCTGCAACGCATTGAACTGTTTTAGAAGTTCGCACTTCGTTTTTATCGCCGGATTGGAAGAAATCGCTCCGTTGTTGTTCATGATGATCGTTCCCTTGCGGTCGATCGCCATCTGACAGTCGGCTAACGACTTGTTGATGAGATTGAATTCTTTTTTGGCGATATACAGTCTTTGACCTAACGTTGACTCGGTTTCTAGTGAGATTTCCTCACTTTGACTCGGTTCTGCTCCCTTTAGGAACTCTTTCGCTTCCTTTTTCCGTTCAATGGTCGATGAACAGGCTTCGATCAGCGTTTTTTTGGCATCAGCATCGATTTTTGATGTCTCGATGCCCAACAATTTAGCTTTTTTGTATAAAACTATGTCGGAAACACCGATCTCTGCCGAAATTTCAGCGACAGAAAAGTAATGTTGCATTGCTTTTGGTCTTCCTTTCGTTTTCTAATACTCACATGCGTGTCATCCGTGAGGATTAGTGAGTTCCCTCCCCACGTTCCTCCCTCTTGCCTTTTTCGGTCTCATACCGGGCGGGGTCGGAATTTTCCTCATACTTCCTTCGAAAAATATCTATCTCTTCCCTGGTTCTGACCTCTGCGACCACTTTGTCTCCATCGTAAACAACTATCGTTCTAGTAGAAGGAATCTTCTTTCCGCATCCGTTCACCATGTACCTTACTTCGTATCGCATGATCACTCCTTTGGCAGAGCAAAAGCACAGAGAGAAGGAATGAGGGTTAAGAACTCTGTGCCGTTTGTCTGCATGAATTGGGAATAAAAGAAAAGACGGATCGCTCCGCCATTCTCTACGCTATCATATTACTATGTGTTTTTATGTAATGTGTTACAAGGTGATAGTCTTCTTCACTTCAATGCCGAAGTAGTGACTTCCCTTGTCTTTCTCTACCGAATCCTCGGTGACATACTTGTACTCGTTTGGGTAAAGATACAGCGTAAGTTCGCCATCAAGGTCTGCGGTCTTCTTTAATCTGCCTACCTTGTACCATTTATCCTCGACCTGGGCGAAGACATATTTGTTCTCGATCTCTACAAGATAATTGATGTCGGTGATCGTTCTTACTCTTGGCTTCTCTTCTTTCTTCTTGAATAGATTAAACATGACCGTACCCCTTTTTCATGATAACACTAGAACAGTTTAGTTTGCTCTTCTGATGTTAATCGATAGCCTAGTCTTCGGTATTCATCATAGACAGGCTTCCAAATAATCTCGCATTGTTTTCTTTCTGCCGGAAAGTATTTTTCCATCGTTTGCAACTGCTCAAGAAGGTTAATCGAAAATGGGCATCCCTTACATCCTTCTCTTTCAAAGTTATAAGGTTCGTAGTACAGTTTGCAAAGTTTTATATCGTATTCCTTTATGAACCACTCTTCCCAATCTTTAGTGACTTTAGCCAATGGATGAAACTTTGTGACCTTTCCATCTTTGAAATGGATGCAATCGATGTTTGCCCTTTGACCACCTTCGCTTCGCATCATCCCTGTTATTGATATGGATTTGCCATTTTCATCTCTCCATTTATCCAAAGGTTTCTTTTTTAGTTCTTTGCAACAAAGGTGCGACACTTTCAACTTGAATTCAGTTGTGAATTGGTACTTCAAGATATCAGGGCATTGGAAGTATTTCTTTTCTCCGTTCTTCTGTACTCCATCGATGTACCTTTGAATGTATGGCCTTACGATATGCGTGACTTGATATTCGTAAACTTTTTGAGAATGCTCTTTAGATTTGAACGGATATCCAACCTTTTCTAGTGTTTGTTTAATGTTCTTTTGTGGTCGAACTTCCACAAATCTGTCATCCTCTCTTTTCAATTCTCGAACGAACTCCCTAACGAGGTTATATTCAATTCCTGTATCATCAAACACTCTAGGTATCTTATTCCCTGGTATTGCCATATCGATCAGGTGATGCAACGCAGTAGAGTCCTTTCCACCACTAAACGAAATGTAGAAATTCTCTTCTCCGTATTTGTTGATGGTATCTCTGATGACTCCTAATCTGTCCTGTAAGAGGAATTCATTTTCTGTCATAACATCTCCTTGAAAATTGATTCCAAGACTTGGACTACGATGCTGTTTCCGGCTTGTGCGTATAGCTTGTTTTCACTACATACTTGACTTGCCTTGTCATAATCCTCATCTGTAAATCCCATTAGCCTAAAACATTCTCGGCTAGTCAACCGCCTGACTGTCAGCACTTCTTCAACTACTCCGCAATCGCTTCCTGTTTTTAGAGTGTGCGAGATTCCTCTTTTCACAGTTCCTCTGTGGTTCTTTCTGTTCAACCCCAAATCGATGCCATCACCATCTTTTGCCATGAGATAGCCCTTTCTTGAGTTGTTTTTGATAGGAATCTCTCTCTCTCTCTGCGTTATTTTGTTAGCCATTGCTCACCTTATTTTCACCGATCAGAAGATGCCATTTTGTTACTCCTGTGTCGATAGTTGATATTATGTCTTTTCTTTTCATGCTTCCTTTATTCCAGCCGTGAGCAAGTTTGATTTCATAATACTTTTTGGATGATGACATCCCATGAGTGCCTGTCGATTGATCCTCTACCACTTGCTCTGATCGTTCGGCTGTACTCTCTCTCTCTCTCTCTCGCTTACTGTTGTGTCACAATCCGCATCCTTTAGGTTTCTTGCAAGATAACCTTCCATTGCTTTCTGCGACAGATAGTATTTCTCATCTACGTTTTCTTCAAGCATATCCTTGAGTTTAAGTTTGAGTTTCTGTTTCTTTGGGAATTGATAGTAATAATTGCCAAGTATCGAAACCATAAAGCATCTTGCTCGGTTCTGTGGGATTCCGTAATCTGTAGCATTCAGTATCTGCACATAGTTTGAATATCCTAATTTCTCAAGTTTAGACCTCCATTTTTGGAAATCCTTTACAAACTTGCCGATTACATTAGGAACATTTTCCATGAGCAACACTTGTGGCAAATCATCGCATTCCTCAAGTATTCTTTCAACTTCCCATAGCAGACCGCTCCGTGTGTTACCGCCCTTTGCCATTCCTTGCATTTTTCCACCCTGGCTTAAATCTTGGCATGGGAAACTATATGTGCATATGTAACAGTACTTATCGGTTTCCGTTATTCCCAAATCATCGCCATGGATCTTTGTGATATCGCTCGGTTCAAAGTTAGTGCCGTGGATTGCGTTGTAACTAGCCATTGCATACTTATCCCATTCCACAACACGGTAGTGAGTAAAGTTGACTCCCAAATTTTCCAATGCCTTGGCTTGAGATCCTATGCCGGCAAACAGTTCAATCAATCGAACAGGCTTGTCTATCTTAAATCTCGGCATCGAGTAGGAGAATAGATCTATCTGTTCATTCATAGATACTTCTCCGTCTCTCTTTTCAAGTAGTGCCACATACCAGAGTCAGAATATCCGTACTTAATTCCTATCGCACTATAGGTCGCTCCCCTTACGAATTTATCTTCAAGCATTCCCCACAACTCGATAGGTATTTTCTTCTTGGCATCCTCGACGATCTTCAACGCTCGTTGGTAGTATTCGACTTCCCTTAATTTAGCGTTATACTTCTCGTCCATCGTGTGCCAATTTAAGGCTTTTTGAAGCGTGTTAGTAGACCCACCTTGTTGCTCTGCGTTTACGCCCTTAACGTTCGTTAAATCGTAGAATATGACCTCTAGTTCCGATTCTGCTTTCCTCAAGCTGATGATGTTTTCTTTGTATGTACTCATGGCAAACGTTAATGTGCGATAGTCCATCTTTTCTTTACCTCTACGATGTACCCTTCGTGTTTCGGCTTCCTACTACGGTGCTGTTTGGTTAGGTTGTAACGCTCTGGGAGACTCACCCATTCTCTAGCGGTGCAATCTACACCCAAGTCATATAAATCCGGCAGATAAGGGAACGGATCGAACTTGCAATAGCAATTCTTATATCCGTAATCGATGAAGTGCTTCTTGAGATAGTTCAAGTTTTCCGCTTTTGTACGCTTGGGTTCTTTCTTCTTGGCTTCGTACTTCTTTCTTGCTTCCGCTTTTTGTTTATCGATGTACCGATTATG
>ODAI012105487.1_pt1 | contig 24146 bp, 3 predicted proteins | sample 1539321 | NCBI WGS metagenome assembly ODAI01 (sample SAMN02144231, study PRJEB22623) | gut metagenome | biome: sheep rumen | host: Ovis aries | place: New Zealand | reverse complement strand
CAAGAAATTGCGTAACAAGGAGATGATACCCTATGCCAACTCAGTCAATGAAGCACGCAGCAAGATGTTTGCATTGACCTTTTATTTCGAGTAGAAATCACACAAATTACACAAAAGGGACTGTTCCTTTGAGTATTTTGGAAATGGGATTGTAGGCGTAGTGCCTTTTCAATAGCAATAATCTCCTTGGGGAGTGTACAAAGCGAGGTTGTTAGTATATTTTAACTTAACAATTCCGTTTTATGATATATATAATGTGTACTTTTGCCCACCATACAATTAAGACTATAAGAAAAATTCAAACAAAAAGGATATGCAATTTAGGAATGTTTTAGACAACTTCACACGCGTGCTGTTGGCTTTTGTGGCATTACTTTTATTGTCAATGCCCCGTGTTTCAGCATACGACAAGTGGCATCTCTCTTGTGCCGACATGCACAAAACGCATAATAGCCCAAGTGTCAAAGCAATTTTTCTCATCGTTAAGTATAACGAGAAAAATCCTTTCTTATTGTCCAAGTGTTAATGTGGTAGTGGCTTAATCTTAATTAACAGTATCTTTATCCTTGCGAACATACTTATATATAACTTTGCATAACTAACTAAAAAAATGAAAACTTACGATATGAAAAACAGAATGAAGCATATAAGACTATATGTTGTTCTTGTGGTGATGTGGTTTAGTCTTAGTCCTTTATGGGCGGTAACTACGACCTACAAAATTGTAAACAACAAGGGCGAGGTAGTGATGCATGTCAAAGGTACGACTGAAAAGCCGGCACTGCCAGACAAAGCCAAGAGCGCCTTTGCCACGAACTGGCGATACTACCAGTATTTGGAAGATGCACAGCTCGATGCCAGCAGTGGTGCCGCAGCAGCGGCTTCAGGCAGGCTTGATGCCAATATGAACCTGTCTTACAACGGTGATGTTTTTGTGCGCTACGACTACAATGCCGAAGCCAACGTGAAAGATCAGGCTGGTAAGACCTTGCGTATCGATGGTACAGCAGCCTACAACTTCACAATTTGTGACTATGCTGGCGACGGCAGTACTGCAGGCACTCCGAATGGTAGGTATGTCTGGTATAACGCTAGTTCTACCGTTCATAATACGCATGCTTCCGCGTCTTTACCATCAGGAGACGAATATAATGAGAAAATTCTCGTGAAGCCTTATAATACTGCTGCCAAGACTCTTGAGGGTTCCGTTTCTGATGAAGACAAGAAGACTGCAGCTTACCAGTGGCGTTTCATCGGTCAGCGAAATGGTTACGAAGGAAGCCGAGGTAACCCCGACCCTTACGACATCAAGATTGTCAGCGTTGCCGATGCCTCAAAGGTGGTGACGGGTATCTATACCAGAGGCTACGACGCAGGTCCAACTGATCAGCAGTACATTCACCTTACCTATCTTGCTGACGACAATAATCCGCAGCATATTCAGCGCTTCTTTATCCGAAAGGTAAGCAATACTGTGCAGATTGCTGCCGCCGCACCGCTATATCTCTATTTTTCGGGTGGTTCAAAGGATCCTATTAATGATCCTAAGAGTGCTAAGGATATGTGGTTTGTTCTTAATAAGGAAGCTGGCGAACCGCAATGGATTAATAAATCCAACAGCTTCGTGCAAACCCAATGTTATGAGGCTTTGCACATGCGCCTTCACGCCAAGCAAGAAATCGCTAAGAATATTGACAACGGAAGTGAGAAGCGTTCCAATCTTATTTTCTATCGACAGGAAACTCGTAAGTATGTGATTCTCGACATCAGCGACAACAAGGTGGTGGCTGCAGCCAATGCTACGTTCGATGAGATGAATGATCTTCAGGTGCCCGCATCCATCAAGTCGGCATTGCCGGGAGTAACTTACAGGTATTGGAAAGATAAGGCAATGAAAGCAGAAGATGAGCTTAAGACTGCTGATAATCTTCCCGATGTCATCTATGTCACTTATACTTATGAAAAGAGCAATAACGACAGTCAGGTGAAGCTTGATGGCACCAGTTCGTACAAGATGCGACTCAACGGCAACTATGTGAAGTATCAAGTCAACTCAGGTGACGACAGCGATGTGAATATCGGTACCGAGGAAGCGAGCGACGCCGATGAGTATGCTTGGAAGTTTATTGGTGATGACCCATACAAGATACAGTTGACCAACGATAAGGATGGTGCCGGATTTATCACGGGTGAGGGCACGGAGTCCATTACCCTCCATACTGGCAACAAGACGGCAGCGTTGAAGTCGAACAGTACGGCATCTGGCCGGGTGCCATCAACCTATTATCTGGTAAAGAGTCCCGCTTATACCGATGCAAATCCCGTCTATCTGCTTCGCGCATCCTATACTTATGAGGGTGCGAATGCATCAGACGATGACGATGACCCCAACTTCTACACCTGGGCATACGGTGGAGATGCAAGCGACTGGAACGAGTCTCGTCCGCGCCTCTATAGCAGTGCGTTCATAGAGGATGCCGATGAGGCTTTGCAGATGCAGCTTGAAGAACTGCTTGCCAAGCCAGGTGCTACATACCATATCGTCGATTTGTCCGACAAGGAGGTGATCTCTGCCAACAGTCGTAGCATTAAACTTGAGGTCCCTGCGTCTATCAAGAGTCCGCTGGCAACGAATTTCCGATATTATAGTACGCTCGCTGATGCCATAACAGATGATAAATCTACGGGTGTTTTATCCTCTGTGACATCAGGTATCAATGTATATGTTACCTACGACGTTGGTACGGAGATAAAGATTGACGTGCCCGACACGGGAGGTGATGGTGTGAAATATGTAGACCGAGGAAATCAAAAAGACGTCATACGAAAAGGAACCTTCTACTTACTGAAGTTCCTGAACGGCGGGAGCTACTACCATGAGGACGGCTCTAACGGTATTACCTCCGACCTGAAGAAGTCTCAAGTTCCTTATGCCAATGGAGATGCCTGTATGAATGTCTACGATGAGGAATTTACCAATGGCAAACTACAGAAAGGTGGAAGTGAGCGTACGCGTATGCCTTGGGCTCTGATTGGTGGCGACCCCTATCGGCTGAAGATATCTTCCTATCAGGAATCGCATAAGTTAGCAACAGTCAGTTCGCCTACAACGATTGCCGACTACGACTGGTACTTCTCTTATTTCCGTACCTATTACAACGAACGACTGGGCAGGGTGATTACCACTAATGTCACCGACGACCCGCTGGTGACTACCGACCCGCAATATGGTGATGCCAAGGCTGTGCCTACTGAGTATATGGTGCTCGGAACCAAGGGCAAATACAAACTGGTGACTACCGAGACCATCGATGATGGTACAACCGACGAACACCGAACAGTAAACAGTTTTGAGCAGTATTGGAAGAATAATGAGACAATAGGACGACTTTTTGGTACTTACGAGCCCCGTAAGGATAGTAATGGCAAAGACCAATATTATATCACCTCTATGCCTTCAGACGCAGAGTTGATTGCTCGCGGCTGGCATAAATATCCGGCATGGGCGTATGCCAAACCAGCAGATGGAACACAAGACAAGGAATACGACTATCTGACTCACTGGTTCCAAACCTTTGAGATGGGTGAGGAGTTCGACCTGATAGAAACTACGATGAGCCCGTCTCTCGTTCTCCTTGACAACCACGGATGGGAGATCTTCCGTCACCCGATGCCAACGTCTAAGACTTCTACGGATGCTAAAGAAGTTGCTAAGACAAACTTTATCAAAAGCTACGATAGCCCGATGGTAAAAGCCTACCATTGGTATAAGAAGGGAGAGAAGCTGACAGGATTCCACAAATACAGGGCATACGATCCAGGACTCGCAGAGTCGGGTGAAGAGGAATATACCTCTACCAGCCTTGCCGACTATCCACCCGAATATGCTACCAACCCTGGCGACTGGTATGTGACATACGAAGTGAAGGACGAATATAAATACCTCTACGACGACAATAATGGTCGTCCCCTTTCTGCTCCCTGTCTCATTGGTAGTTCCAGCGTATGGGCAAAGGCAGACGGCAGTGCAATTACTACAGATAATACTGTTTCTGTCAGCGGTGATGCGACCAACCTTAACATTACGGGTACCATCAGCGATAGTATGCTTTGGTTCCTGAAGCCGAATCCCACCATTGATGCAGAGATGGGTTATTCGGGAAGTGCTATCACCTACAATTCCCAACAGAAAGGTTTCGACCCGTATAACATCCAAGTCAGACATGGCAGTCTATATTTCCAGACCAATGCTATCGATGCATCGTTCAATGATCAGGAATGGTCATCAAAAACAGGCTCTTCAGTCTCTTTGAGTTCCGACCCTGCTTCAATCACGGCAACAGGTGCAGACAATGTTACCGTCCATCCCACCAACTTCACCTTTATGGCATTGAAGGACGCGGATGGTTACGTTCGTTTAGTTCCGCGTTTCGACCACCTGAAGGCCATCACCAACCTCAACACATTGACTGCATGGAATTGGGAAACACCTACAACGGCGACCACTCAGGGTATCCGCATACAACCTATTCAGCAATATCAGTTTGAGGTGAGGGATGCTAACAGTAATACGCTTGTTGCTTCATCTTCAGTATTCTACGCAGCCCCAGGTACTTCGCTCTATACTAAGTTAGGTGATGTCAGCATTCCGTTGCCTCGCGACCTGATACGTTCTTACTGCGACTATCCGGCAGCATATACTTCTTACACCAGTGAAACCAACACCTATGCCAATGCTGTGACCACCTATCCGTTGAGTGAGGGTACGGGTATCAGCAGTACTGGTGTTAAGATCTATGTACCTTTCTATCCTACTCAAGGTCTGTTCTCTTCTGTGGAAACCCCATCGTGGTATAATATCTCGTTCGAGAACAAGAATCAGTTTATTCAAGCAAATACTTCAACTCACGCTGTTTCTGGTGGTGGTGTTCAGACTAATGAGGCAAGTAAGTGGGCGTTTATCGGTTCGCCCTATGACCTGAAGATATTTAACAGGGCAGAGAAAGAGGCTGGACATACAGGGTGTTATTTAGCGATGAATGCAGCTGGAACGGCAACCTCGGTTTCTGAAACCGATGCTCGTAACCACTGGACGCTGGTCTATAACGATAACGGTAATCCGATTATGCGCCTGACCTCGCAAATCGATTCCAAGGATGCCTATATCAAGAAAGCCGGAGACGCAGCAACGGAAACAACCTATCCTAATGGCAACGTCTATAAGATATTCCTGACCAACCTTGTAACGGTGACCTATCACGTTTGTCATGGAACTTTTGGAACACCTAGCAGTTGGACAGAAGACTATACCGAGAGTTTCGACTACGAGGTGAGCCAGTTGGAGGATTATCCAGGACTACCTGAAACGGTGGCTCTGCCTTTGTGCGAGTATAAGTATTTCAAGACTGGGGAAGCGATGCAAGCGGGAACAAAGGTGACAATTCACGATTCGACTACTGGTGAAGATGTGACCACTATTGGCTATCCCACATTCTCTGCTCTTTATACAGAATTGGCTCCAACAGAGAAAATCTCTAATATGGACATCTACCTGTCGTACGATGTTCACTACAACGATGCCTCGGTTCCGATTAAGTTCTTTGCTACTGAGGCGGAAGCTCGCGCCAGCAAGGAATGGAGCTTCCTGATGCAGGGCGTCGAGAGTGCAGCCATTGTCTATGGAACGCAAAACAAAGACTATGGTAACGAAAACCTCCGTATGGGAAAGACTGCCAGAACCTATGGCTCCGACATTGCCAGTCTGACGTCTGCAGAACGTACCTTCACCCAACATTCAGATATCCCTGTGATGGGTGGTTTCCATTTCATCCGTCGTACTTCTGCCCTTCAAGTAGATGCTGCAACGGGAGCCATGACCGTTCCTGAAACCAACGACTCCATTGGTTTGGAAATCGGTGCGCGCTACATCCCGTCGCAGAATGCAGAGGTGAACGCCTCCTTGATGTCGCCGCTGAACGACTTCCGTCGTATTGCCGAGACCTATAAAGACGGTAAAGACACCAAGTTCCGCGAGAACAGTTGGCTCTGGGCATTCATCGGCACACCGTATAAGTTCGAGATTATCAACCGCGAGGCTTTAGTCGGTGCCTCTTACGACGAAAACAACATGCCGCCGGCAACAGGCGGTACTTACAAACGTCTGGCACAGGTGGTAGAAAAGGGTACTCCTTATTTGAAACTGGTGACAGACACAGTGGGTAAGAAAATTTACTGGACGCTGGAGCAACTCGATAACTATGGCGACGATGAAACGAAGTTCAGTTTCCACATCAAGTCTTATGACGAAAACAAGATCATGTCGAGGACGAGTGCAACAACGTCAACGATGAGGACCATCAACACACCGCCCATCTCCGACATCGCTTATCTGAAGTCAACCGCCTTCATGGTTTATCCTTGGGATTGGAAGGATGACAAATATAAGACCGTCACGGTAAATATCTATAAGGGGAGCGTGAGCGGTACACCCGTCTTGACAAAGACCTTTACACCCGCCGACCGTGCCTTCATGGCAGGTGATGTTATCGATGGTACGAGTGGCCACTTCTATCTGCCGCTTGATGGTAAAGAGGATGGCAGTTGGAAGGAGAAGGGTGTTGTTAACAAGACGATGCCTTACGATGGTCATAAGATAAATATCCCATATGAGATGCGTCGTCGTGCATGTCTCTATACTGTGGTTGGCTCTGGTACTGGCTATAGCACAATAGATGGCAGAACCGCATATACCGTGCAGGAGAGTGGCGATCAGACAATCAACATCACTTATACTGTGCCGCCGCAGCCATACGCTCCACTCTTTGTAGCAGAGAATGAGTGGGGGAAATTCCGAGGCTTGGGCGACAATGATATATTCCATGATGTGAAGAAGTCGGACTATTACTACTACGTTGATGTGAAGAACGACCTGTCGCAACATGCTTACGTGAAGGACGACCTAACGGGTGCCAGCAGCGACACTCGTTTCGCAGCAGGCACACCTGACAACGCGAAGTTCTATATCGTGGGCGATCCGTATAATGTACGACTTTGCAACGTCTATACTGATAAGCAAGATGGTGTCGCAAAGAACCTCGCTCGTAATAGTGATGGAACTACTTCGATGAGCACTGATGATTTCTATTGGGAGGTGGTTGATGCCAGCTCGGAGGGTAGTCACAGCTATGATGGAAAGTCGAACAATGTCAAATACCGACTCGACTATCTGGGTGGTAGTGGTAGTAAGGCTCTTGCTTTGCGTACGAAGAGCGATGGCGATGCCACAAAATACTACTTTGGTAAGGACGGTAAGACCTATGCCAATAGTATCTATACATCTGAAGGCACTCCGCAGCTGAACAAACTGGCTGCTTTCCGTGACTATCCTGACTCGCGCCACTCAGCCAATACGTCTGAGGTGACCGTCTCGGTAATGCGACCGGTAAGTATCCAACTCAGTGTGTACGACCAGGATGAACCGACAAAGCTTGTTACTAAGAACGAGCAGTCCGACTACTATGCATTGACGGAACGATTCAAGGGCGTGCCGAGCAACCTGCAACGTAACCACTGTAAATATACTTGGGTAAGTACGGATACTAAGCAGTCGGCAACAAACAACAAACTTACCGAAGATGGCTATTTTGTGATATCGGATGCGGTTGTATCTGGTCGTTCTTTGAACCTATATGCTAAGTATGAGGAGACTGACGATTCACCATTCTGCACGCTTGATGAGAATGGTAACCCCGTGCTGAAGAAGCATCCGTCGAACTCACCTTGGTACAATATGAACATCGGTACACGATGGGCATTCTTCAACAGTAACCGTGTAGGAAAGCGATATGAGATAAATGGAAAGACGGACTTCAATGCAACTTATGTTAATAATGCAACTGAAGCCAATAATCTGAATAACTCCGAGTTGACGTTCCCATACGCTGGTTCTTCGTTGCCAAAGGCTACACTATCCGACAGATTCCATAAGGGACTGCACTGGGCGCTCGTGGGTGACCCATACAACTTCCAGATACGTTGTCAGCGCGATATCATCGAGCTTACAGGTGAAGGGACAGCCCGCACACAAGCTGTTGATGAAGCATCGGGCAACTACACATATTATCCTGCATATATCAAGGGTGCGCCAACCAATGATGAGACAGGAACCGTTGTGCCATCTATCGCAAAAGAGAATGAGGCGACTTGGTGGACATGGATTCGTGAGCGTTCGTCAAACCGATACTTCCTCAGCGAGAGTTGGACTCGTCGCACTGATGTAACAACTGCTGCTGCGGCTTCTGCTAAGAAGTATGGACCACGCCGCCTGCCAATAAACTATCCACAACCCGATCCGTCAGTCGAGCCGTCTTCGGGAACACTGAACTTCAAGATTGGTGATGCTACGTTCCAAACCATTTCCAAAAACCAAGGCGTTATCGCACGTGGTGACAGCTATGGTATCGGTGATGAGATGAAGTTGCTTTCTGTCAATGATGTGGATGCCAACAACGAGTGCTTCGATGCCATCGTTACCGTATATAATAAGGTGAACGAACCAGTGGCTACTGAGGGATGGACGGAGCTCGTACGTGAGAATGCCAAGGGCAATGGTCGCATCCCGACTGAAGTGCAGCGTTGGGGTTGTACCTACCACTACTGGGCTGACGAGACCATGACGCGCTATCCGTTCAAAACCTTTAACCAGAAAGACGAGAACGGTAACTACCTCATTCAGGACAAAGGTACAGTATATGTAACCTACGACTATGATGAGAGCCTCTATTCATCTGAGACGGAATATCGTTGGTTGAACCCATTCTATAACTGGGATGGAGACCCAGCGACCCAATTGGCGTGGATCAATAGTCCTGAGACAGGAGATACGAAGGATAAGGCTATGTGCGACCAGACTACTCAGTCAACAGCAAAAGACCAGAAGTGGGTGATGATTGGTGACCCGTATAAGTTTATCTTGTACAACTGTAATAGAAAAGTTGATGCTGCTGGTAGTGATAATGCATATTATCTCTATGATGACGGCACCGATATCGTAAACAAGAACTTTACAGGTGATGATGCCTTTAATGACACGGACAACAAGAAAGAAACCAAGCAAGGTATCTATTTCACTTGGAAGGTTGACGGAACCAGATATGAATTTAAGAATTCTGAAGGAACTGCTTATAAACCCGAAAATATGCCAGATTCGTTCTTCGGTTTCAACAATAATGGTGCGAACGAGGTGCAGACAGGTTATCTCGCTGTCTGTGACATGACGAAGACATCCCTCACAGACCATGACAAGCTGTTGGGCTCTATCGTGGGCTATACCACCTTCGATGAGAATGCCGCAGACAAGTATATGATCGAGCCGCAGACAGCCACAGCAGCAAAACGCTACCTGGTGATGCCACAACAGCAGAAGGCTGCAACGGTGACCTTCCACCTCGACCCGACAGGTCACTCGGCAAGTAAGCGTGACTGGACGTCAAATCCTGTCTGTGACTATACCACTACCGACTTCGGCGTGGATAACACACTAACTCTGCCGTGGATGATGCGCCGACAGTATTGCAACTATAAGTATTATCTGATTTCTGACAATGGTGATGATCCCACATCGTCTTCTAATACCAATGTGGATGCATTGAACTACACTTCTGGTACGGCGTCGAATGCACATAGGGTAGCTACGCGCGATGAAACATATACAACCTTCTGGCACGATGGAGCAATCGGTATGACAGAACTCTCCAGTATGGAGATACCAGATAGCTGGAACGGTAAGCATGTTTATATCCGCGTGACCTATCAGCCTACTGCTGACTTTATCACTAGTACCAATACTGGTGCTACGGATGCAGAAAAGGCTGCAAGCGTGAAGTGGCTGAATATTGCCAACCAGGAGAAGGGCAACATGATGCAATATACCCGCAGCAGTAAGGTGACGGGTAGTGGCAAGGACAATGGTGAAAACACCACCAACGACTACCTGTGGGCTGTAGAGGGTGACCCGTACGGATTTAAGTTGCATAACCGCTATGCCGTTCACGGCTTCAATGGTACTCTGAACGAGAACTGGACAAACGTTCTCACTACAGATAAGGTGAACTCTACGGAGAATTATAACTACTCTTTAGAAAACAATCCGAATTTCACATTCGATGCCAATGGCGACCCCGTGAAGAAGTCGGACATCACTTATGGTGCCAAGGGTACTGCTGATGCGTATGGAACGATGATAGTTCCAGTAGAAAACGAGACACCTAAGAACTACGTATATGAGGCAATGACGGGTAACTATGACGGGGCAATGCTCATACACCCAGTGAACGCTTGTATCAATGTGAGACACGACAATGGTATGAAGTACTTCGGAGCGTTCCTCTTCAATGGTGCCGCTACCGACTATCCTGTACAGTTGAACTACCTACAGGAGTGGGAAGCTATGCGTAATGTATATGCTAACTGGCGATTGGAGAAGCCGACGGTAGCACAGCTCTATCCGTACTATGAGCGTGCCGGATTCGTTGGCGGTCTGACACCTACTGTGGCTACTGCTAACAAAGCTATCTTCGAAAAGATTAAAGCCGGTACGACACTGACCAGTGAAGAATACAACACTGCTTGGGCATTGGTTCACAACCCAGCAAATCTTGTGCAGTTTACCAGTGGTGCTCACTATCGACTGAGGGCATACTCATCATTCGATGACAATGATCAGGTTCAAGAACAGCTTGGCGGACACTATGTCAGCGGTTTCCTTCATACATTAGAGAAAGATTATAAAGGAGAATATCGCATTCCACTGCACTTCTACGAGAGAGCTGGGACTTCGTCGAACATCAAGGACCTCGGTTTCCTCTATGGCAACGAGTGGTCAGAAGGTGTAACCAACGTGAATCTCCTCGAGATTCCTGATCCAGAGTTTGATCCGTCGAGCATCTTCCGCATCACTAAGGAGTCTAATGAGAGTCCATACGTAAGGTTTGAGACCCAAGGACTTGTGCTTAATGGTGCGGAGAATGCCTTGACGCTGATTGATATGCCAACAGGTAATGACCTTGCGGCAAAGAATGGTACGCTGTACTTCGAAATGCAGGATATCGGTCAGACGGCATTCCAGATTCGTGCGAAGGATAATGCTCAAGGAGAGAATGTGAGCGATAGTCTTTACTTGACTTACAGTCCTGTAGGAGAGAATAAGTATATGTTCTACAACAGCGACACTGAACTCAATGTATTCAAGGGAGTACACGATACCCACATACATGGAACTAAGTGGCTGCTCGAACCTGTGGGAACAACAGCGACCAATGCCGCAGGTAACGTATATCAGCATGCGTTGAGATTGAAGTTGACATCGTTTAATGATAACATTATGGCAACATCCTTCTGTGTTCCATACGATATTACGTTACCTGAAGGCGTAAATGCTTATGCAAGCGGAGTGAAAGAGGATGTTGAGGGAGGTATGCATTATCATGGTACATTAAGTCTGAATAAAATAGAAGGAAATATACCGGCTGGAACTCCTGTCATTATTAAAACAACAAAAGATAAAGTTGACGTAAATAATGCAATTGAAATCCTTGTTCCAAGTATAAATCCTTCTCCAAGGACCGATAATGGTTTCTTCAGTATAAACTATCTGACTGGAGTTATTGACCATAATTTTGTTGGTAAAGAGACTGTCTGTGTATTTGGTAAGTCTGGAGGCAAACCTATCATATATCGTAACGCCTCTAAAGATTATGATGGCTTGAAGGATAACCATTTCTTGGCTCATCATAAGATATATGTCATACTTACCGATGAGGCTGTAGCACAGATGGCAGCTAAGGGCTTTACACTTTCTTTTGATGAGACTCCTTTAACCAACGAAGATGTTACAGGCGTTGACGTCGTAGGGAACGAGGAAATAAATAAAAATAATGATACCATTTATGATATACAAGGAAGAAAAGTTGAATATATCAGTCGTCCTGGAATCTATATTCGTAATGGTAAAAAGTTTGTTGTAAGGAAAGGACAATACTAATGGATAAAGGCAAAGGTATATCAATAATGGTAGTGAAGACAAATTATGTGACTCCGGTTACAGAAGTGATTTCTTTGTGTGTCAATAGTGACATCACTGAGGATAAGGTTATTATTAATGGGTCTGAAGAAGGAGAACCCGCCGCAAAGAGATTTGATGTAAACATTGACGACTTCAACTTCGAAGACGGAGGAGTAGGGGAGTGGTCCTCTGACTGGAGTAGTGAATGGAAGAGTGCCGAGGAATAAACTAACGAATCTCTATACAACAATCGAGGCGAACCATAACAGGTTCGCCTCGATTGTTGTATGAAAGTCTGATGTCGTTCGTTTTTTCGATTTTATCGGGAGATTGTATTGTTCTAATCTTTACAATAGGTATTATCTTTCCTTCAAAGAAGCCTAATCTATCCTCTCACCCCCTATTAAGCAAATCAAAAAAGTATGCATAAAAGTTGTGTGCGCACATCAATGAAAAAACTTTTCGTGTGGCTTTCAAAATATGCAAAAATCGTTTCAAAATTAGCAAAAATGAATACAAAAGTAGTTTGTTATATATGTCATTTGCGAAAAAATGCTTATATTTGCAAACATAATACTACTAATTTTAACAATCAATCCATCTATAAAAATCAAAACTCAAAAATAATAATTATGAAACAGTTCCTACAAAATCTGCGAGAGCAAAGGTGGCTGATGCTGCTTGTTCTCTTGGGATGGTTGCTACCGCAGCAGGCGGTTGCTGATGACGGCTACGATACGTTTGTCGACCAGTCCTACATGTACAATATCTATGTGAGCGGAAGTAATACCGTCACTATCAGTGTACCACTCTACGACCAGGAGGGTGCCGACTGTTACATCGTTGACGGTAACCTTTACGCCTCATGGGAGGGGCAATCGGAAATTAATCTCTTCCATTGGGCCCTGAATGGTGGCAGCATCGCTGGAGACAAAAGTACATGTCCCACGATGATATATAGTCAAGCCCCTGGCTATTTCAATGTGACGTTAGGCAACACAACAGGTGTTACAAAGCTTAACCCACACGACTGGAAGCAAGTTAATGTGGCTCGCAATTCCGACGGTACTACCTTTAGCTTGTCTGCCGTATGGGTGTTCCCGAAGGAACTGCTTGGCAAGAAAGTGAATCTCAGATGGCATGTTCAGCGCGATGGAACCGGCAGAAATAAGGTGTGGCTTGATGAGAGTGCAGGTCTTAAAAAGCCTGACCCTATCACCTTGCCAGAGGCTAATCCTGTGACACCTCCTTTCGTCAGCATGGCTACGCTGAACAATAATGAAAAAGGTAAGATACAGGTGCCTTGGGGTCTGATCCCAGAAAAGATAGACAAGCTACGCTATGAGTATACTAATGCCAGCGGAAAACTTGTAAGTGTACAGATGCCTACTAAAACGAATAACGGCTTGATAACTCTCAACGCTTACGAGCCGCACCGTAACTTCCGCATCATAGCTGACTACTATGAGGCACAGACCGTAGGCGATTATCTCATCAAGGATGCTGCGTCAGAGCCTCAAGACCTTACCATGATACATGCGCCAAGTGGACTTACCGTTACGCCCTTGGGCGGTGCCAAGTCCAAGGTGGAGGTGAAGTGGAACATCGGAAACATTGATGATGATGATATGGCAGAGATCGACTTCTTCGAGATTCAGCGTTCGCTGACGGGCAAGGAAGAAGACTTTGTCACCATCGGTCAGGAGCCTTTCGCCAGACAGACTGCTGAACGTAAGACGGTGTACACCTACGTTGACAGTACCTATGTTGAAGCTATCACCGAAGAGATGCTGAAGGATGGGTATACGCTGGAAAATCTTACCTATCGTGTGCGGCGTACCATCACCCAGGGTTGGGGATGGGGCGCTGACAATCCCTGCGCCAGCACTGCTAAGTGTGTGATGGACAATCTGCACCTGCTGCGTTTTGCTGACTATACAGCTACTAAAGTGGATGACTCCTATAATGTCCGTGTAGCGTGGCGATATGCCGACGAGCATAATGGAGTGTGGGACAGTCGAGCTAAGATGATGCTGCGTGTCACCTCCTTAAACCTTGCTGGGGATACGGTGGAGGTGAAGGACGTGCAGTTGACCGAGGAGGATCGTACAAATTGTTATAAGGTGGTGAATCTCACCCGTCCATGTCTGAAGTACAAGATAGAACTGTATGTGGATCGTGGTACGTCACCCATCAGCCTTTACGATAAGAGTAAGATGAAGGAATACTTCTATGCCATTCGAAATGTTGATGACTGGAATACGTTCCGCGACAAGGTGCAGGCTGCCAAGGGTGAGTATGACGTGAATGCACGTCTCTATGCCGATATAAACACGAGCATCAGCATTGGTTGGGAAGGCGACCGCCCCTACCGAGGCGTGTTTGATGGTAACGGTCATACGCTGACCTTCAACATGGCACTCAACGAAAACTACTGCGCTCCATTCCGCCATGTAACTAATGCTACAATCCAAAACTTGCATGTGACTGGAACCATAAAGACCACGGCGCAATATGCTGGAGGATTGGTTGGCTATATACTCAATGACAACAGCGTCTTAATAGAGAACTGCCAGTCGTCGATGACAATCAATACAACGAACTTCACCAACGGCGGATTCATTTCCCGCTTAGGTGATAGGTCAACAGTTATACTTCGCAACTGTAAGTTCGACGGCAGTTTTGAAGGCGCAGAGAGCCACCATAACGGCGGATTTATAGGCTATCGCCAGTCAGAGAGCTCGACAACCATCGATAATTGTCTCTTTGCACCAGACCATATCAACACTGGCGTTGAAAGTTGCGAGACATGGGCACGAGGAGCCTCAGATGCTACCCTGAATGTCATGAACAGCTATGCCAGCATGGAGTACTCATCGCTGCTTACCATCCGTAATGCCGGCGATTGGCACAGGTTCGCCGTTATGGTGAATGATGCTGTCAACAAGTACGACGTTAACGCTGTCCTCGCAGCCGACATCACGGTGAGTGAGCACGTAGGAGTAACCGAAGGTGCTTACTACCGCGGTACCTTCGAAGGCAACGGCCATACGCTGACCTTCAACAAGTCGGGCTGGACAGAAAGGTTTATGGCTCCCTTCCGCCATGTGGGCACTGCAACTATCAAGAACCTGCATACAGTAGGAACCATCACGAGCAACCAGATGTATGCTACTGGTCTCGTGGCTCAAGTCGTTGATGGTGGTGCGCTTACCGTAGAGAACTGCCACTCATCGATGACCCTCAACAATACAGGAAGCGGCGACCTCACCAGCGGTGGCTTGGTAGGACGTGTCAGTAATGCCAGCGTTGTGATACGCAACAGTAAGTTTGACGGTAGGTTTGAGGGTGCCAATAGCTATGGTCACGGCGGTTTAGTCAGCTGGGTTGATGAGAAAAGTAAGGCTACAATAGAGAACTGCTTCTTTGCCCCTGCGGCTATCAATACCAAGTACGACAAGTGCAAGACGTGGGCACGCCAGGACGATAGAGGTACAGTGACGGTAACGAACTGCTGCTCTACCATGGACTACGGTGTGTTCATCATCCGCAACAGCTCCGACTGGGATACGTTCTGTGACATGATTACAAATGCCAATAATGCGTATTGGGTGGATGCTGCCCTCGCTGCCGACATCAGTGTCACAAAGTCAGCTGCCTATTCCCGTCCGTGGCGTGGAACATTCGATGGTAATGGTCATACCATCACCGTCAACATTGACGGCGGCACTAATTACAATATCGCCCTGTTCCGCAGTACCAGCGACCACACCATTAAGAACTTGCATGTCAAAGGTAACATCAAGGGTGGTCCGTATGTGGCGGGACTTGTTGGCACTACTTATGGCAACCATAATACCATCACAAACTGCCGCGTATCTGCCAACTTGGATTATTACTCAACAAGTGATAAAGAATATGCCGGAGGATTTGTAGGCAATGGTGAAAGAACGCCGCAAGTCATCACGAACTGCCTGTTCGACGGTTCAATCGCGGGTGACCGTCTTGACTATGCCGCGGCATTCATCAGCTGGCAGGAGAATCAAGGCAATCAGATTACGGGCAATGCGTTCAACAACAACCTGGAAAATGCGTCTTCCTATCCGATATCGTCATCCGCAATCTTCTCAAGAGATGCTGTATTAGGAATGAACTTTATACTATCAGGCGCTGGCGAAAGTCCCGCTTGGGCAAACGGACGGTACGGCTCAAACAACTGGACCTACCACGCCGTAGAAGAACGCCACACCACTCATCTTGATAATATTAAATGCTGGGAAGAAGTCCATCAGGTAGGCAATAAGTCAGCCAGTGACTTGGTAGCCCAATTAGGCAGCAGCAACTGGCAGGTTGACAGTGAAGGCAAGGTAGTGCCTAAGATGTTTGACAGCTATTCTACCAATCCTTGGTACAACGGCACCATCACAGCAAGCCAGCAGGTCGAAGCATTGGGCAAAGACAACTGGCACGTTGTTGACGGCAAAGCTGTACCAAAGGCGAAGATTGCAACAGAAACCACAGATGAAGACGCACTGGCGAATCTCGGCACCTGGACGAAAGTAGGAGATACCGTAGTGCCAACTACCACGACGGTAGCCGAACCTAACTACGCTACCATCACACCACCTACGCTTGATGACTTCTACCATACCAGCACTGGTGTGATAGACAAGGAACTGGTGGTAGAGAAACACCAGAGCAGCGTGGTACTGACATGGAACACCGATGGCAACCCAATAGACTACTTCACTGTTATGCGCCGTGAGGTGCTGGCTCAAGGCTACGGTGCCTGGGAGGATGTAAGCCCCAACATCGACCAGATGACATACGAGGACAAGACGGTGTCGCCTTTGAAGACCTATCAATATAAGGTACGCGCGACAGCCGACTGCGAGGGACAGCACTTCACCTATACCGACTCGATAGTTGGCGCATGTAAGAACACTGGTCGTCTGGAGGGCTACGTACGTTTCAATGACGGCACGGGTATCGCCAACGCTGTGGTGAACATCGTTGGTGGAAGCGTAGAGCTTTCTGCTGAAACTGACGAGAGTGGTCACTATGTTGCAGACGAGTTGCCCTATCAGGGAACAACGAGAATCACCTATAGCGTTACCCTCGGAAGCGGGCTTGAGGCAGAGAATAATTCTTATTCAGTAACATTTGATGACAAGATCAATGATGTGACCGTACATGAACTCACAGTCATCAACGGTAAACGCTTCTCGGGCCACGTGACATACGAGGGCACCAGCATACCTGTTAAGGGTGCCAACTTCCTCGTGAACGGCAAGTTGCTGCATGGTGCTACAGGCAAAGTAGTGGAGACTGACGACGAGGGAGCTTTCTCGTTCCGTGTGATACCTGACGACAATACTATCCAGGTGGTCAAGGATGGTCATAAGTTCGTGAACAACGGTTGGTACAAGGGACCGAAGGGACATTATTTCAGTGGCGACGTGGCTGATATCTTATTCCAAGATTCCACCAAGGTCAAACTGATAGGTCGTGTGGTAGGTGGTAACGACCAGGGTAAACTGCCATTAGCCAACAACCTGTCGAAGAACAACCTGGGCGACAACCTGAAGATGGTGCTCACCTTAGAGGGCGACACCAAGTCATGGCTGGGATATGACAACCTGAACCGTGAGCGCACCGAGCGCGACACTGTCTATCTGCATACTGGCAATGGCGACCACAAGACAGTGGTGAAGACCATGCGTAAGCGCATGGAGGTGACACCTGATCAGACTACTGGTGAGTATGTACTCATGCTGCCACCAGTGCGCTGGAAGGTGCAGCAGGTATACTGTAAGGGCTATTCCACACTGTTCCAGGAGGGACAGGTGAGCGAGGTCATCGACCTGACAAAGAGTCTCACGGTGAAGGATACTACCTACGTGGGCTCCTACATGGATGTCGACGGCAATACCATCTCCAAACCACATGCAACATATAACCATGTATACAACCGCATATACCGCAGTCCTGTACAGCTGACATATAAGCAGTTGGGCTATGACTCGTTCGACTACTTCGGTGACAAGAGTTATAACTCCAGCAATCTGAAAGGCGAGAAAGCTGTCGTTCCGCTTGCATATAAGAATCCTGCCGACACGACGAAGGCTCTCTATACCTTCGACTACCCTGTGTTCAGTCTGGAGCGCAAGTATAACATTCAGGTGCAGGTTGCAGAAAGCTATCCGTACAATAATGACTTAACGTCCGAGAAGATTGACTACGTGAAGATTGGCGGCGGTGTCGCTACTATGCACAATGGTATGAAGAACGGTGTGGCAGTAGACACACTGCATTTGGATGACCAGGGACAAGCCGTCTTCATGGTACAAGCTGACCATACCATGCAACCAATAGGTACCGAGAATGCCCTGAAGACAGTGACCTTCAGCGCTGAGCAGGACGGCACACACTTCACGGCAGAACCTCTGCGTGGCTACGTGCTCAACATGTACCCCCTCGGTCAGGGTAAGGAGATACTTACCGAGGGTCAGCCTCTGCTCTTCGACATCCTGCGCGACCCGCCAGGAGCATACAGCTCGGCGACACTCGCCAAGGGTGCAACGCTCAACAGCTCGTACATGATGAACATTGCGATGGCTGGTGGCGTGGCATTCAGCATCACTTTAGCAGACAAGCCGACCTGGTTCGCTGGTGACGTGGCAGGTGACACTTGGGGCACGGTTGCTGGCGTGTTTGATGGCGGCTTTGCTGGTATAGAACATTCTCAGGAGAAAGTAGATGTCCAATACACCGACCTTGTGTTCAACTATCAGGGTAGCAAGGCATGGTCGTATACGATGGCGATAGGTCAGAACATCAGCACCAGTGGCGACCCGTCAATGGTGGGTGCCGATGGCGACCTCTACATAGGATTGGTACAGAACGTACAGGTGACACCGATGTCCACCATCCGTGCCATCCCCGACGAGACGTATCAGACGATGCTGGGGCAGCTGGGTGTAGGCCAGGTCAACACTGGCGAGATTGCACAATATGCCAAGTATGGCACGCTGGTTCACATCGCCGAGGGCACAGATGCCAACGGCAAGAAGTTCCACCTGGTGCGCGATAAGTCGTTAGCCTACGGTCCTAAGATTAAGTCTAACTTCATCTACTCGCAGAAGCAGATATTGGAGGATATTATCCCAAGCAAGGTTAAGGAGATTATGGACCTGATGTTCATAGGTACTCAGGAAGAGGCGAAGCAGCTTGCCAACTCTACGGGTAAACCCGTCTATCGTTCGCTGCGCCTGCCTACCGATGCGAAGTTTGGATTCAAGAACAAAGTCTATAATACGGATAAGTTCGCAGCAGACGATACCACCCATTATGTCATCGTACTGCCAGGAAATAAGACGATGAACGACTTCCCTGACGAGGTGGCTGAGAAGAGTGAGATCATCTATGCTTGGACAAAGATGATCACCCAGAACGAGCGTGAGAAACTCAATGCTTCAGACCTCATCGGCAACTACGACATTGCTGGCGCACAGGGAATAAACTACAGTGAGACCTTCGACAGCAACTACTCTAACTCTACATCGATGTACTTCCCATTCGGTGTGCAGCCCGACTACTTCGAAGGCACGGGCAGTGGCATCGGTACGACAGTCGCCGGAACAGTACTTACCTATCTTGGAGGTGCAATCTTTGGCTATCTTGAGTACCTGAAGAAGCTCGACCCGACTATCACCAAGGATGGTACCTCTATTGATAAGAGTACAGGAACCAACTCTTCAATCAACTTTAACGGAACATACTTACGTTGGGCTCTCCTGCCAGTACTGTCATCACAGGTCATTGGTACCAACAGTACAGCTTCCGCCTATAACCGCACGGAGTCCTTCACTATCGCTGCAGGACCGACGAGTCGTCTCAGCGTAGACGTATATCGTGTGCCGATGGCTAACACCACAATCGCTGATGGTGGCGTAGATCCGCAGGATATCTTCAGTAACTATAACTTCAATGGATTGTCGAGCGACGCAATTGACTATCTGAAGAAAAACAGCAACGCTCCAGATCATGGCGGACCATGCAGCTTCGTCTATCGCACACGTGGCGGCTATACCGCCAACACGTGGGAGGATGAGCGCAGAACCAAATTCTATCAGGCGGGTTCTATCCTTGACGTGCGTACGCTGAAGATTGACAATCCGACGATTAGCCTCGACAAGCATAGCGTGAGCGGCGTGTCTGTCAACGACCCAGCACGCTTCACAGTATACATTGCCAACGAGAGCGAGAAGCCCGAGGCTACCCAAGGTCTGAGCACCTATCAGCTGTTCTCTGTAGATCAGGCTAATCCAAATGGTGCCAAGATCAGCGTAAACGGACAGACGCTGACTACAGGTGGTATGACTGTGTCTGTCGTGCCAGGTGTGACCACCGAGCTACAAATGGAGGTGCGCGCCGGCAAAGGCTTCGACTATGAGGGCTTGACCATCGGTCTTATGGCGCCAGGTGACCCCGTAAATGCTATGGTAACCACGAAGTTTGACGTACACTTCCTGCGTGAGGCAGGAGCGGTGAACATCTCTGTTCCTGCTGACAAGTGGGTACTGAATACCAATGCTCAGGAGGATGCTGAACGAGGCTGGTACCTGCCTGTCACCATCAGTGGATTCGACAGACATCAGCATAACTTCGACCACATCGAGTTCCAGTACAAGGAGTCGCAGCGTGGCGATGATGCATGGACAAACATTTGCTCGTTCTATACCGACTCGCTACTCATGGCTGATGCCAACGGAATATGTAAGATGATTGGTCCTAATGGTAATATAATCACTGAGTTCTTTGGTGATGGTACGGTGATAGAGCGCAGCTACGACCTGCGTGCAGTACTCTTCTGTCGCAATGGCGGTACGTACCTCACCACAGCATCGAAGGTAATCAGCGGTATCAAGGACACGCGTCGTCCGCAGCTGTTCGGTACTCCTGAACCGAAGAATGGCATGCTCACACGTGGTGACGATATCGTATTCAACTTCTCGGAAGATATAGAATACAACAACCTCAGTGCCATCACAAACTTCGAGGTGAAGGGCGAGGTGAACAATAATGACCTCTCAGAGACGGTGAGCCTGCAGTTCGCTGGTAAGGCAAGCGCGGAGAGCGACGCTAAGCGTAACTTCAGCGGCAAGGATCTGACCATAGACCTGAGGATAAAACCTGACACGCTCGAACAGCGCGACATGCCTCTGTTCTCACACGGCACCAATGGTCAGAAACTACAGTTGTGGTTTACTAAGGACTATAAGCTGCGTGCTGTGATCAACGATCAGACCTTCACGTCGGAGACTGCCATTAAGCCGAATGCCTTCCGTCAGGTGGCTGTCAGCATCGATCAGACTAATGGCACCTTGAAGTTCTTCTGTGATGGTAAGGTTATCGGTAGTGGCTATAAACTGGAGGGTCAATACACAGGTACTGGTCCGCTGATCTTCGGTCGCACAAACGAACTCAGCCGCGAGACAAGTCAATACTACAAGGGACGTATGATGGAAGCTCGTCTGTGGTATAGCGCCCTGAATGTCGGACAGTTCAGTACCTACGGACTGCACCGCTTGTCGGGCTATGAGAAAGACCTCGTAGACTACTATCCGATGAATGAGGGCTCTGGCGAATATGCTACTGACTACACTCAAGGTGCTAACGCACGTCTGATTGGTACCAGCTGGGCAATGCCTCATGGTATGTCGCTGAGCTTAGAGAAGAGCGACAATGGTCTGGAAATGACGCAGGATGCTTTGAACCGCACCGCCGATCAGGACTACACACTGATGTTCTGGTTCAAGACCGATGCTGCTGGGCGTGGTACTCTGCTCTCTAATGGCAGCGGTCTGAAGGATGGTAGTGATGCAAAGAACCAGTTCAACATAGGATTCGATGGTGACAAACTGATGTACCGTTCTAACGGCTTTGCTACTCATGTGGCAGGCGACTGGAGCGACAATCAGTGGCACCATTACGCTATGACAGTGAACCGTAGTCGAAACGTGGTCAATATCTATATGGACAGAGTACTGCGTACCACGTTTGCGGCTGACAGCCTTGGTGGTATCAGCGGTAATTCGTATATCGGTGTGACACCAGGTGGCATCACGCCACTGAAGGGTTACATGGACGAATTGATACTGTTTGCTCAGGCTCTGCCGCAGCAACTCATCAACGTCCATTCGATGAAGAGTCCTAATGGTGATGAGGCTGGTCTGCTGACCTACTTAGGCTTCGACCATCAAGAGCGCAATCAGGAAAACGATATAGTCCTGACACCATACGTATACAGTAAGAAAATCTATCTGGATGACGAAGGCAAAGTGCGCTACCAGCAAGACCCTGTGACGATGGAGTTTACAAATGTTCCGGCACGCGACTACCTCTTCAAAGACAAGGTGGATAAGATAGTGGCTCACATCGACGCTACGGTGTCTGCTCCAGTCGTACCTTTCGAGGAGGTGACAGGTCTGAACTACTCCTTCATAGGCAGAGGAAACCAGATAATGATAGAGCTCGACGAGCCTGCTGTCAAACTCAACCATCGCCATGTATATGTGACATTACGTGACGTTGAGGACAGAAACGGCAACACGATGGCTTCGCCACAGACGGCATGCTACTATGTCGTCAACGGTAGCCTGCAGTGGGTTGTGAACCGTCTTAACTACACCATTAAGTATGGTAAGGGCGAGGATGCTGGCGAGGAACTGCAACTGCCGTTCTACAACAATGGATCAGCCAGCCATACCTACACCATCGAGAACTGCCCGAAGTGGCTCACACTGGACAAGTATACCGACGTAATTGCACCGTTAGGCGTGGATGGTGTCGTAGCTAAGGTAAGCAAAGACCTAAACATCGGTACGTATAACGAGATATTATATCTGGTCGATGAGGATGGTATTGTAGAACCGTTCTACCTCAACCTGACTATTGAGGGCGATCAGCCCGACTGGGCATCGAGCGTCAGCGGCGACCTGCTGAAAAACTCTATGAGCATCAGCGGACTGGTATATCTCTACGGTGAACTTGATACTGACGAACGCGACATCGTGGGTGCCTTCGATAATGAAGGCGTTTGTCACGGCTTCGCTAACATCAGTCACAATACCAAGACTGGCGAGACTGGTCTGTATCTGACGGTCTATGACAGTCAGGCAAACGGCCGACCGCTGAGTTTCCGTCTGTGGCAGTATAGCACCGGACGCGAGATTGTGCTGACCACCACACCTGCCATCACGTTTGCTAAAGATGCCATATTAGGTACTGACATGCCTGTACGCTTCGACGGCAGTGAAGCCTTTATACAGAACTTCAAGCTGCAGGCTGGCTGGAACTGGGTATCGTTCAATATCAACAGCTCGCAGCTGAGCGACGTGAACTCTCTGCTCAGCAGTATGAGATGGAACGATGGTGACGTCCTGACCGAACTGGGCAGTGACCTGACGATGACATACGAGGAGGATAAGAAGATGTGGGTAGCCTCCGGAAGCACGAAGGGCGTAGTCATCTCACCGAAGATGTCGTATGCCATCAAGGTGAAGGAGCCTTGCACCTTCCCGATCGGTGGTACCATCATCAAGAATGAGGACGATCGCACCATCAAGGTATCTAAGGGTTGGAACGCTATTGGCTACACACCGATGACCAACCTCACCGTTGAGGCAGCACTGACCGACTACTTCGACAACGCTGAGTCGGGCGACGTGATAAAGAGCCACACAGAGTTTGCTTACTTCACGAAGTCAGGCTCTACAGGTCGCTGGCGTGGTAGCCTGCAGTACATGAAACCTGGCGAGGGCTATATGTTGCTCCGCAAGGGAGAGGGAGAGGTCTCATTCACCTATCCGTTCTATGAGCTTGGCAGCTTCTTCATTGCCGATAAGCCTGCAGATGCAACAAGCAGTGCTGCACCACGCCATCGTAGTACGATGAATGTGAGTGCTGTGGTCGAGGGCATTGAGACTGAGGCTGGTGATGCCTTGATAGCTTACTCGAACGGCGAGGAGGTCGGCAATGTGGTTATCAATTCCGAATCGTCAGATGTCAACTATCTGAACAT
>ODAI013199799.1_pt1 | contig 24149 bp, 28 predicted proteins | sample 1539321 | NCBI WGS metagenome assembly ODAI01 (sample SAMN02144231, study PRJEB22623) | gut metagenome | biome: sheep rumen | host: Ovis aries | place: New Zealand | reverse complement strand
ATGGCCTGCTTATTTTTATAATGCTTATACAATGAAGGTGCTTTTATCCCGACTTTTTCTGCTATATCATTTACAAAGACGTTGGCGTACCCTCTTTCCGAAAAAAGCGTCAACGCTTCATCAAGAATCCGTTGTTTAGTATCCATATACTCTCCTCCTGATTAGGCTAATTCAATTTAGCTTAATAATAGGCTAATTTGAATTAGCTGTCAAGAGTTTTTGTATATAATTTTTAGAACCGTTCCATATCATCCTGACTTGCCAGCTGATCATGAGGCTCGTCATTCCTCTAAAGCTCCGTATACATACCCGGCACAGTTCCGATCGTCAGTAGTTCCAGCTCACTGATATGGATTCACAGTTGGACACATCTGAGCAACAGAAGTTGCGTTGTCATTTTCCGGTCAGTCGCTCGAAGTTTTTTACTCTCCACCTGCGTCTGCACATTCAGCCCCCAGAGCTCGATGATCTCCGGCAGCACCCGATAAATGGAAAACATCCCAAACTGATCCAGCCACTCATCCGGAGTATTAGGAACACCCTGCGGATCCGCATAATAAACCTCTCTTTCCGCTATACCGTCATCTGATACAGCACTACGTATAGTTTTTCTGATTCGATCTATACCCTTTTTCCACGATATTCCTGCTGCGATAATTCTTCAATCTCTCCGGATATCTGAATCGTTATTCCCTCTATGCAATTCAGTTTATTGATAAAGTTTCATCGTTAAAAGGTGGATAATTATCTTCCGATTTTACCATACAACATTAAACGAAACATCCGGTTCCTGCGTACTATAGTCAACAAATATACTTACATTATAAAAACCATCATGTTCCGGATTTTCTGCAGCCTTTATACCAATAGATATTTCTATACAATCATCATTAATAGACAGCCCCTCGACATACCAATTCTCTTTTAAATACTCTAAACTAAATTCATTCTTTAAACGAATATCCCAATCACTGCCACTATTATCCTCAAAAAACGTAGTAATCTGTTTATAAATTTCGTCATAACATTCTTCCATTATCAGATCGGACTTTTTATAAATACTCTCCATGGAAGCAAGGACATAATCTATATTATCTTCTCGCACATCAAATTCGTACAAGTTATAGGAAGCATCCGGTTTATCGCCGAAAGAATGATTACCAAATCCCCCCAGTATATCTATGTAGCATGCATCTTTCGAACTTGTATCCTTAACTAAATATCCATTTCCAAAATACGGATTTTCAATCCAAACGGCAGATAATGTTTTCTTGTCACCATATTTCATATGATTTAGCTTTTTCAGTTTCTTTTCAATCTGCTTCTGTTCTTTGGTCAAAGCATTATTTTCTTCTTTTTCCGTATTAAATATTTTGCTAAAAAACGACATATTTTATATTCCTCCCAATATTGACTCTGCATCGCTACACTTTTCTTTAGTGACATCCTCCCCCGCCTAAAGTGGGCAATCCCACGCTCTGACAGCGAATTACTTCAGATGTTCAAACCACAATCATTATACTATTTTCTCATCATCAGTTCAAGCCTGTATATTTATAAAAATGCGCTTTTTTCGAAAGGAAATCCATCAACCACAGCCTTTACTAACCAAATATGCCACTTTTAAGAATTTCCTCCAAAGCAGAAACTGCCACATCATACGAAACAGGTTCAAAAAGTAACGAAGTAGTTATTGTATCATAATCTTCTTTATAGACTTTCTGATCAATTATTTCACGCAATACAGCATTCACATTTATTCCATCCTGCACCGAAAGACACATCTTATGTGATCTTCGTTCGTTGCCAACAGACTGTGCAAGAGATTTCACTGTATCGTTAACGATAACTATCTTAGACAATTTGTAGATATCATATATATGTCGCGAATGTTCAGTAATACTATTCAAAAGGTAATAATCTGCCAATGCATATAATTTGTCAATCAGCGTACGCTCAGCAGTCTGCACATTCAACTCAAATGGTTGTAAACTGTATTGATCTATATAATTGTCATACCCATTTTCATGAAGGTATTGATATATTAGATTATCTGCTAACATTATTTTTGTTGGGTAAGTCCTTTGATAAATAGCCGTTTCTACTATAAGCTGTTCTTTTAGATAAAATGCAGAAAGTGAAGAAGGATAATCTATGATATAACGATTATAATCACGACGACTTTTTATTGCATCGGCATTAGTTAATTCAAACCCTAAATCATCGATTACTCGAATAATACTTGATTTAAGCTGTTTTCTCTTACCTTCAGATGGTTTTAAAACAGACTGTATATTCAAATCAATATCTTCAGAAAAACGCTTAATAATGTGATAACACTTCGAAAGTGATGTCCCACCTTTAAAAACAATATCCGGCATAACAGTAGCTATTTTCTTCAGACTCATCATGCAACATAATATATCACCCCACTTTCTATTAGATTACGCATAGTCTTATCAGGGAAAAAAGGCGCGTATCTAGTAACATATTCCTGAGAGACTTTATATTCTTTAATCCAATTTCTTATAACACTTTTTCTATCATCATCAAAAAAATCTGCCGGAACACTATTCATCATCTCAAGAAACTGCAAGACATATATATTATCATCATCTATTTCAACCCTTGACTTACGCAAAACCACCTCTTGATCTCCCACTTTTACTTTGCGATACTTTGAATTCTCATTATTCGTTTGTATCTCAGGAATATTGGTCATCTGAGTAGAAAGTCCCATCTGTTGCAACGCCATAATTCCAGTATAAAATCCTATCCTTTTACCATTCTCAGACAAATACTTTCGCTCTATAATCTTATTAGGATTCAGAACACTGTCACCAAACGGCGTTTTAACAGGGACATAATAGATACCTCTATCATATCGTATTATCTTACCAATCTCACACATCTTAGCAAGTTCTTTTTTTACCCAGATATCAGAATAATCCTCATAAGAAATCTCCGAAAGAAATATAGGCTCATTCGGTCCAAATATTTCAACAAGATAATCAATCAACATACTCTACACCTCCTTTACTATACCGAAATAATTATACTATATTTAACCTAACAAGTCAATATTAATATATTCAATCAGATAAAAACCAGCCCCAGGTTCGCAAAACCTGAGGCTGGCCACAACAAATAAAATAAGGGAGGTAACTATGTAACAACTTATCACACATAGCCATTGAACATCATGCCACTATAGGCACTGCTTTCATACGGTATATTGACCGTATGATTAGGATTCTTGTAGGCAACTATGAGCCTGTTGGCATAAGCCATAGGATCTATGACAGCATTGTCTGCTTTATCCTGCAGAGAATCGGAGAAGCTCTTTAGTTCTGTAAGGGTGTTATTGATGCTTCCGTCCACACTCTTCATATCTATCACGCTCTTGTTGACTGACATATAGCCGTCCTCATCTATCTCAAGACCGTTATTCGACAGAGTATTCTTATAGGCAGCTACCACACCAGCGAAGTCCTTATAGAGCTTCTCAGTGCTGCCAGGAGGCTTCGCATCATCCTTAGATAAGCCTATCACCGAATTGAAACCGGAAGCGATATTGTTGAGATTATCGATCATCGCCTCAGTGTCCTTCTTAAGCCCTATGATAACAGGCTCATCGCTCACGCTCTTAAGCTTGATATCGTATAACTTACCCAAGGTGAACTCGTTGGAAGTAGAACTCTTGAGATCACCGCCAACCGTAAACTGCGCATCCTTAGCATATGTAGTAACACTGTCTATACCAAGCGCCGCCACAGCGCCCTCTTTCTCTTCAGATATGACAAATACCTTCTCGTTGCCATCCACTGTACCTGTAGTGTTAGAAGTGATAACAAGCGACGTGTTGCCATTCTCATCAGTGTTCACACCAGCAACCATGCCAATATTGGACTTATTCACAAGACGCGCAAGCTTATCCTGGACTTCCTTGTTGGTCTCGCCGACGCCGACAGTGAACTGGAATTCATAAGCAACCTTACTTATGTCCACATCAAAGCTATACTTGCCAGGCTTCAGTACCTTACCATCAGGATTCAGGTACTTGCCCGTATTAACCTGCGGCAGAGCAAGCTGCTTAACGCCTATCGACAGAGTCTTATCATCCTTAGTGGCTTCGCCGATATACTTGACCTCAAGCACATCCGGATCACTAGAATAAGCGTTCTTTCTGAAATCATCCGCGGCATCATCGCGAACTTCTTCGAGGATGTTGCTAAGTGACAAAGCATTTTCCTTAACATCAATTGCAAATTTTTGAGCTGCATCCGATAGATCGACCTTATACACAGGGGCTTTACTGTTAGAATGCAGGATATCATTATAACGATCTTTGAGTTCACTCTTCTTATGAGAGTCATACTTCGACACAGTACGATTGTTGCCGTAGGTCGACATATAGTAAGAATATACGCTACTAATCATAACAGTTCACCTCCTTGTCTGTATATGATCAAAGAAAGTATAAGTCCATTTATACTTAATATCATATTAGCATACTTGCTTAAAAAAGTCAAGTGCCACCGTGCATTATGTAATATGCACTGTGACACTTCACCTCATGAAACCACTATATATGCCGTCAACCAAGCCACATTCGTACCATATCTAGTTACTAAAAAAATGCCCAAAATGTTACGAAAAACTTTGTGAATTATGCACAATATATCTCTTTTCTTTTCCTCTTCCCAATACCTCGATAAGTCCCATATCACGCATTCTTTTAGTCAGTTCAAATCCCCTCGTACGTTTAACACCAAGTAAATTCTGTATCTCTTCATCAGAAATAGAGCCATTATCCTCTATATACACCAGAATTTCTTTCATCTGAGGACTTATACCTTTTTGTTCACTCACATCCCCGGTTTTCACATCAACTTCACTATTCATATTCGGTAAAACCATTTTAAATGTATTGCCAGTAACCTCAATTCGTGGCTGCCTTGAATAGTTTTTGTACAATGAGAATATCTTTCTGATACCTGTACCATACGACTCAATCAAATGCAGACGTCGAAACATCTCAGCTATAGTCTTATTTCTCGGTTGTGATATGCCAGTCTTGATATCATCAGCAGTTAGGCCAGGCATAAGCCCTCCTATCGAGATAAACTCAATCTCATTATCAGTAACATTTATAATTATACTGCCACTATAACTGTAATCACGATGAATGACAGCGTTGAGCAATGCTTCACGAAGAGCTCCTTCAGGATAATCAGTTTTTTCGATTCTCTCTAATCCGGAAAAAACAGCCTTAGTCCTGTTGCAAAGCATAAGATACCGAAATGCACTTTCTAACTGCTCTAATATCGAACCAGAAAACTCCTGACTATCTCTGAATACAGTTTTATCTTCATCGCCAAAAACCGCTATCTTTATGGTATGACCACACTGATCTGATATAAGTAATCCCGTATTAGTAAACAACTTATCCGCCTGTGTTATTCCAAGTATGCCAAACTTAACCTCAGAAAACTCAACTCCATGTTTTTCAAATACACGTGCTGCTTCTTTGAAAGTAAGGTCCTGTCTTATTGATCTCATACTTTCATAAACATCACCATCACTCTGTTTTATAAACTGACGAATAAGTTCTGGCGATGCAGGTGCCGAAGAAGCACCCTGGCGCACATATACGCCACTCGGTTTAAGCCCTTTTGACTTTAGATAATACGGTTTATTCACGCCTTCACTAACAGTTATACGAATAGTATTATTATCTTGAGCTGTATACTTCACAAACATAGTTACATCTGGCATTATCGCATCACGAACTCCATTGGTTATACGAGTATATTCATCATCAAAATCCTTAAGCCCCACTGGGTTGCCGTCATCATCATATCCAACAAGTATGGTTCCACCATCCGCATTGGCAAATGCAATCACTTCTTTATATATCTGCTCAGTAAAACAAGCTTTGAATTCTATATTCTCATCCTCTCTGCCCATAGCACAAACCACCTTTCTTTTTTATAATTTTATCACCGAATATTCACTTTGTCAACCGAATATTCGGCTTATTCACCGAACATTCGCTTAATCCATTCCCAAAAGTCGAATATTCGCCTCTAATAACCCCTTCCTACACTTTGCTAAGAAGAAGGAATCTTCTCCGACTGAAATAAAAAATAGGGCTGTTTTCACAGCCCCATTCACATATCACATATCACATATCTAGATCAGTAATTCTCAGCACTTACTTCAAAGTATGCCTTCGGATGAGCACATACAGGACAAACCTCAGGTGCCTTCTCGCCTACAACCACATGTCCACAGTTGCGGCACTCCCATACCTTAACCGAGCTCTTCTTGAATACTTCATCCATCTCGATGTTCTTGAGCAAAGCTCTATAGCGCTCCTCATGGCGCTTCTCGATAGCGCCTACCATCCTGAACTTAGCAGCCAAAGCCTTAAAGCCTTCTTCTTCAGCAACCTTCGCAAACTCCTCATACATATCTGTCCACTCGAAGTTCTCGCCTTCTGCTGCAGCCTTAAGATTATCTACAGTATCACCTATACCGTCAAGTTCCTTAAACCAAATCTTAGCATGCTCCTTCTCGTTATCAGCTGTCTGCAAGAAGATCGCAGCGATCTGCTCAAAGCCTTCCTTCTTAGCCTTAGAAGCAAAGTATGTATACTTGTTCCTTGCCTGTGATTCTCCTGCAAAAGCAGCCAAGAGATTCTGTTCTGTCTTAGTTCCTGCATACTTATTAGCCATATTCCCAATACCTCCTTAATATGTACTGTCTTTATTTTACCAAAAAATCAATCTATAATCAATTGAATTTTTCGAACTTGTCATTGAATAATACTCCTGCCAAGAGAGCAATTATACCCACACATAAAAAGGGAATATACCATTCTTCTATCAAAGCCTGATCTGCAAAACACGCATTCACAAACTTAAGTCTGCTTCCGTCATTTTCAGTAAATGCGCTATATACAATATACGCACATATGCTGACAATAGCCACAAGATAATTACCCGTTGCATATATTATAAGATAGTAAATCCCATATAAAAATGCGATAATTATAAGCCCTCTTATATATTCCCAACGGTAATTATATAAGCAGCAAGTTCCAGACGCATATACGTAAAGAGGGTACGCAAGTACTGCATATATCACATATGATGCAACATATTTGTATGCTTTTACTCTGTCTCCCACATACAGAAGCTCGCACCCGATTCCAGCCACATCCTCGAGCGAATATGTCATAGGCACCATAAGCGCTATCACAGGGAAAACAACCTGCATAAAAAGCATACAGCCGTACGCGCGCTCCGCTTCAGACTCTATGAGTTTTTCCATCCCCTCAAAGATAAAAGGCATGATTCCCCACATCACAATAGCAATAGACATATATGTAATTATATTTCTTCTGAATCTCTGCCAAGCAAGCATAGATATCCCCTTTCAAGTAGCGTTGCGCTGTCAGCCTCATAACCCTGTCCTATCTTTTCAAGTCCTTCAACACTTCCGTTATACAAAAAATGACCGTGATCACAGACGATGACCTTGTCGCACAACGCTTCTATGTCCGAGCAAATATGTGTCGATATGATGACTGTCTTATCTTTGGCTATCCCAGCTATGATCTTCTTGAATCGGATTCGTTCTTCCGGATCAAGTCCAGCAGTCGGTTCATCCAGAATAAGAAGCTTCGGATCACCCAGAAGCGCCTGCGCTATACCGACTCTTCTTAGCATACCTCCAGACAAACTCCCGACCTTCGAGTCTATTCTATCATAGAGATTCACACACTCCAAAACCCTCTTGATTTCAGCAGTCATATCGTTTGCCTTTATATGCTTCAAAGCCGCCATATATTCAAGCGCAGCCCCAACCTTCATATCTTTAAAAAGTCCAAAATGCTGCGGCAGATAGCCAAGTTCTCTGATATAGCCTTTACTTCCCACCTTCATATCATCATATGTTATAACGTCTTCTTTCAGCTTATATATGCCACATATACACCTTATAAGAGTAGTCTTACCAGCACCGTTCGGTCCAAGGAAACCATATATTCCGTCATCAAGTTCAAAAGACAGGTCCTCGAAGATTTTCTTATGCCTGAAACCTTTTGTAAGATTCTTAACCTTAAGCATATTCATTCCTCCAACTCATCATAATCCATATGTGCTTCATACTGCTTAAGCAACATATCAACCGTATTCTCAACATCTCTCTTTATCGCCAAAGAATTAATCTCTATATATCCATCTCCCACATGACCTGATGTTTTTAACGGAGTATAACTACTGCACAGACAGACTATCGACGGCGATTCATCAAGACAACCTCGTTCCTTAAGTTTTGTCACAAGCATTTGAGCATATTCTCTGTTCTTATCATCATCCCCCACACAATCATCACACAGATGCTCCGGCACGAGTAAAGTATAATCGTCGCATTCAACCTCTCTTACATCGGCCTTCAACAAATACAAACCGAATACATCGCCTTCATATATATTTTTTCCGGTCTTTGTAAGATTCGAATACACACCCGAACGATTAAGCTTAACCTTCATATGCGACCTATAATCATTCATCATCCCGTTTAATGCGCCATCGGATATCATCCTTTTTCCAGCAACCGGATATATCGGCATCTCTTCAGGTACATACACATACTTATCATCCACCATACAGTAATCCACATTACCATAATATACAAAGGTGATCTTAGCACCCTTTGGTCTGTTCACAGTGACAAAATCAGTATATCTCCTGTAATCAGCTTTCTTACCATCAACCAAAACAGACTTAAGCTTCAGATTATGATATAAGGTAAATGTATATTCGCCCGCAGCGTCATCTTCAAGAGTAACCTCGCAAACTGCGTTAATAATATCAGTGAACTTAAGATCAAGATCATATTCCTGTATGACAAAAGGCGATTTCTCATCAAGCGAATCAGTAACAGGATTAAGCTGATAGTACAGATCATAATTAAGTACCAGATGTTGCTCCTGAATCCTGCTGACAGGTCTTAGGTACACAACCTCTCCAATAACAAATCCCGCAAGCAGAATTGTCACCGTCATCTTCCTGAATCTTCTTTGAAAAAAAATTACCAAAGGAACAAAAAACAGGCATATTATTCCGATAATCTTACCCCACTTATATGGCTGTATATTATCAAGAATCATGAAGTTAAACCGATTATCATGATCCTGAAAGAGGTTAAGGTTTTCAAGAATAATCTTTATACGCGAATCAACAAGTTTGTTCTCCACTAAGCTCTTAAAAAAAGTGCTCGTGAAAAAAAGCGCGATAAATGCTATGAACGCCGATATCTTCAGATTCTTTATATACCCTATCAAAAAGCCCATAAGCACAGCCACAAATCCCGGAAGAACATAATGTATCAGAATACATTCAATAATGCAGCCCGCATAAACTTTATCAACTCTGATATTATCTTTAAGCATATGTATATATGCAAAGCTTAAGACAATACCATACACAAGATTAAGTACGCTAAAAAGCCACATATACGAAAGATTAGCTGCCCCATATATACCAAAACACAATTCTCTACAGCCCGATATCGTATACCTGGCTGTTATATAAAGAACTATCAAAAAAAGCCCAGCAAAGTATATGAAAGCCGCAGAACTTACAGCATAGAACGCAGTCCCCCTATACAAGTTGGTATAATGCCTCGCTTCATTCATTATCTTGCATATACTGTAAGTAGAAAGCAGTACATACAAAAGAATCATCCACTTATATCTGATTAATAACTTCATCCCTCACCTCTGAATTAAACAGTAAAAACACCCAAACCAAAACATGTGATAGTAAAGTCACCACAAACATCCAGCGATCAAAGCCAAAACCACACATAGCAAGCCCTATTAAAAAACAAAACAAAGTCATAATAACCAGTTTTTGTTTCGTGCACTTGCCACAATCATACAGCACATCTATATAAGCCACCCATCTCTTGTACAGAAGATAACCCATCGCTATCGGAAACAACAGCAATATATACACTCCTACACTACCGTTCATAGGATAACACGACGACAAACTCTTAACTATACCTATACTCTCAAGAATTTTTATGTCTGACAAATCTATCTTACTATAATCAAAGATAGCTTCTCCATTACTACCTTGTTCAGCCTGTTTTTCCTTATATGAACTTACACTGTCTGTGAAAAAGAACACATCAGCATGTTTATCAGCGCTTACACGTCCCCAGAAAATATCGAACTGATTAACTGGCACATTACTCATATCGCGAAGAATTCCAACAATCTCCACATCACGGCCATCCACATCAACTTTTTCCCCAAGCTTATGATTGGAAAGCGTAACAACCTCATTGGCATTACGCCCTTTTCTACCACTCTTTAACCAAGAATCACAATTCAACCACAAACCACTGTATGTTGCAGTCGGACCACTTCTTGAATAATAAAAGCAAAAAACACTATCTTCATACTTAGGTACAAAGTAATATTTTATAACCTCGCCATATACACTGGTCTTACGTTCATGATAATTAATCCCCATGGACTCAAGTCCAAGTGCATCATAGCTTTCTTTGGTAAAAACATCAGCATCATAATCACCACCATCACTCATTACAACATAAGTATCTTTACCATATATATTAAGCCTCTTGAAATCCTGCCTCAGTTCTATACACCTGACTGCAACATATACGCAAAAGCCAAGTCCCATGGTTACAACAAACATCAGAATTCTTTGAATCCATATTCTAATATTCTCTTTTAAATCCATACCATCCTCACAATCCCACAAAAAAGAGGCGGCATATCCCGGGCGCCTCTTGATATTATCAGTTCTCTATAACTATCCAACCAGTTGCAAGAGGAGAATTCTTCTCGATATAACCTCTTTCACCATTATATCCATACCAGTTGTCATAATCATACCAATCTTTTTCAGCACCTTTACCATTCAGCCAACCACCAGATCCGACTATAAATGTTCTAGTATCAAAATCATATGCACCACCCCAGATATTACCATGTGTACACTTCATATGTGTATGATTTGAATACCTTAATCTGCCTGTAATAGCATACTTATCCCATGTTCCAAGTATAGCTTTGAAAGACGATGCCTGACAATCCTGTCCAAGCACAAAAACAGTGCTTAACACACCCAAAAAAACGAAAATCTTCTTCATTCTTCTAAATCTCCTTGTATCATTATTATGAGGTATATACGCTCTATGCTCACACCCGGTCTGCACATATACCCACTTCGTGGTACCAGAAAAATAAAAGAAAATTGTGGTACCACTCGCTGTGGTACCACTCGCCTTATACTAATTATATTACTTCTACTATTATTTGTCAACACTTTTTTTGCATTACTTATATAATTTCAAGTGTTTTTTTCAGAAAAACTTTCAAAGCATCGACATCCACAAACTTAAGACGAACCTCAGAATCCTGAGTTTTCTTGAATACCCATACATAAGGAGAAAGTATAGCCTCCTCATACCATGGATGCATATCTCTTCCTACCCACATGCATACTCCACAAGTACCATGAAGCCAAAACTGTATCCTCTCAGTTTTATGCTTTGCATTACCCACATTCAGATAACCTGGTACCCTGTCAGTACAATACTCACACTCAATCCCGTTATCTCCCAAAAATTCACTGATTTGTTCAAAAATTGTATTCATATCTAGACCTCCGACTGATATAAAAGGAGGTGCACGCGCGTAGCACACAAGTTAAAAAAGTCGACTTGTATTACCATGATTATATTATAGACCAAAAAGTAAAAAATGTCAACACATTTTTTGAACAAAACCGCGTGGTTAACACGTTTCTTTGCCTACTATTCTTACCTTTCCTACCAATCTTACCAATTCTGCCCTGCTTATGCGGATTAAATTTTATCAACACAATGTCTCTACATGTATCGGCAAGAATTGCTTTGAATCATCATTGTTTTCTTGCCGATATTCTGTTACAATAAGATTGCAAAAAATCCACCTCCATCTGGCAGTTACACCAGAATGGAGGTGGATTCTTATATCATTATCACAATCAATCTTAGAATACATGATCATCATGGTCGTCGTCATAATCTCCGCCAACCATAACTTCTCTTGAAGATACTCTTCTTCTTTCTCTCTCTTTCTCTACAGTATCTGACAGTACCTTCATAACACCTGTAGAATTCTTTATATTCTCTATCTTAAGAATAGGCGATGTCTTATCTGCAGTGTTGCATATTATAGTTCCAAGTCCGAATATCATCTGACCGAAGGTCCTTGATAAAGTCCAGTCCTGGATACGGTACAACATAACATTCTCCTGTTTGGTATTGAAGAATCCTGTCTTAACCATCAAACGATCCTCAGTAAGCTTATAGATCGTGAATGACCAAGGAAGTCCAAGGAATGTTCTCTTTCTGTCTCTCCATAGATAATCAACTGTTGTTTTCCCCATCTTATTATGCTGCCATCAGGCAGACTCTCCTTTCATGTAGTAATGAGATCACACTCTGAAGCCTCTTGTAGAGGTCTCCTGAGTAGTCTCGTTGCCTCGTGAATCCCTGCCATAAGTAAGGCCGCTGTACACAGGCTGAACGTTCTGCATAACAGGTCCGGATTCATCCTTACTAGCTACTATTATAAACGCTTCTCTCAATTTGTCAAGTATGCCGATAATTCTATCCAACTCCGAGATATCAAGTCTAAGAATAGCATTGAGAAGCGTTCTGTTTATGAACATGTAAAGCTTTGACAACTGCGCTGATATCTGATACTGGGTATTAAGTGCGGAATTAAGCTCGTTGACAAACTGTCTTGCCTTCTTAAGTTCATACTTGAACTTCTCCGTATTACCACCCTTGTATTCGTTGATACCGGAAAGGATATAATCCTTGGTAATCTCGTACATGATAACGATGAGTTCAGTCCTTGTTGCTGCCGCTATCCTGCTTGTATATGCCTTTGTCTCTCTTTCATCCATTCCGATCACCCCTTCTTTCTCTCAATCTGTGATCACTGCAGCAGCTGCAACACATTCTCAGGTCTTTCATTCGCCTGCGAAAGCATCGATATGCCAGCCTGTGAAAGTATGTTCTGCTGTGTATATTCAGTCATCTCTTCTGCCATATCTACATCCATGATAACTGACAGAGCCGATGTCAAGTTCTCTGAAGATACATCTATGTTCGACTTCGAGTATTCCATACGATTCTGATATGCACCAAGTCTTGATCTAGTAAGCGATACGAAGTCAAGAGCCTGACCTATCTTGTTGATACCATTGCTCGCAAGTGCAAATGTCATGACATTCAGATTCTCGAGTCCAAGTGTCTTTGTCGTCACTTCAGGCAGATCGACCATGATCTCCTGGTTTTCGTTAGCGCCTACGTGAACAGACATCATACCGTAGTTAGTTACGTCAAGAGTTGCCGTAGAGCTTTCCGTTCCGCCTTCTACGAAGAATCTAAGCTCAAACCCGTTCTTAGCCTTAACATTTACTAAGTTCCCGTCGGTTGTATAGGTAGCAGACTCATCAAAGCTTGGCTCGCCCGTCACGAGATTAACCTTCACATCCGAGCCACTGACTTCTGTAGCACTCATACCGAGAGCCGCAAGAAGATTCTCGTTGCCACCTATCTTAACAGTCGCGTTGTCGCCGTACGCCTTTGAAGAGATGCTGATCTTAGACGGATCTGACACATCTAAAAGTGCATTGGTGTTGTTGGCGGCTTCCTGTATGATGTTCTTGACTTCATCAAGAGTAGCGCCCTTTGGCACGTTAAGGGTATAATCGTTGATAGTTATAACGCCGGCCATCTCCTCTGTAACGCCTGCGGCAAATGCGCCTGTATCTATAGCACCACCCGTATATTCCGCATGCTTTGGGTCTTCCGTGACCGAAAACTGATACTTTCCGACAGGCATGTCGGTTGACATATAAGATACGCTAACGCCGTCTGTATCAGAGTATGCTCTTCTCGAGAGATTGCCATCAAGAAGATTCTGCATGTTGAACTCAGTATCCTTGGAAACTCTGTCGATTTCCTTAGAAAGAGCGTTGATCTCGGACTGGATGGCAGCTCTGTCTGTGTTTGTATTAGTATCGTTTGCTGCCTGAACAGCAAGCTCGTTCATACGCTGAAGGATCTGATGGATCGCATCGAGAGCACCTTCTGCTGTATCGAGAACCGACATACCGTCAGATGCGTTCTGTCCCGCCTTGTCAAGACCCCTTATCTGGCTCTTGATCCTGTTCGATATAGCGATACCTGCTGTATCATCCTTGGCGTGATTGAGCTTATAACCACTAGACAGACGCTCTAAGGATTTACGAAGATTTCCCTGAGTTTTATTAAGTTCCTTATTGGATATGATCGCTGATATGTTGGTATTTATCTTCATCGGCTACCTCCTTGTAATTATGTTCTGTTTGATATATGTATCGGAACATATGTCCTTTTAATTAACTCTTTGCTATCTCCTCGATAAATATCTTCGCAACCTTATAGAGCTTCAGAGTCCCCTCTTCATAGCTTCCGGTATACTCTTCCATGATATCTATCATCTGTGACGAGGTGGTCACATCAACCCTGTTATTACTAAAGCCTGCTTCAACAAGGCTGTCTATGACAGCACTCTCACGCTCACGCACAAGGCTTGCCATCCTTTCATCCTCGCATACGACCAGTGCCTGCACACTATTACTCGTCACTCTTATATCAGAGCTTAGCTTCATTCCCTCAGCGCTGAAGCTTATTGAGAGCCTGCCCTTATCGGCACCGCTTACGACCTTAAGATTAACATTGACCAGCTCATCACCACGCTTAAGCGGAATCTGATACTCTCTGCCACGCTTCTTCCCGATGAACGACAGATTCTGTACTATCTGATCAAGCTCAAGCGATACGCTGTTGCGAAGCTTGCTATCAGCAAGCTCAAGTGCCTCATCATAAGCCCTGTTAAGCGCTTCCTCATCATCCATCACATCAACGATATCGCTAAGACGCTCAGACACCTCCTCATCTTCGCGCTCAAGCTTCTCGAAAAATGCTCTGTCATGCGTCCTGTATGAAGCTAAGAGGTTATCAACTGTTACCGGCAGGTCATAGCGAAGAAGCTCTTCAACTACAGAAGAATCCATGCTAAGCGCTTCCTTAACTTCCTCGTACCTATCCTCGTAATACTCTGATGGTGTCTCACTGTCACTAAGCTTCCCAAGATAATCATAGTCGATGCTTCTGTATGTCTCTCCTGTATACATATCAAGCTTCGCATCTTTTCTTGACACATAAGCACTTATGATATTCGTGGTGGTAAGCGCCTTTCCCTGCCTTATCACATCGCCAAGGCTCTTTGCATCATCTCTTCTCATCCTGTCAAATGCTCTGTAAACCCTTATATACTCCTGTCTGACAGCACTGTCTATACCGTCCTTATCAAGCTTGTACAAGAACTTCGCATAATCGTCCTTATCCGCTTTCCTTCCGTATTCATCAACTCTCTTGCTGAGTTTTCCGATATCCATACCCCATATATCCTCGCCCTCACTTATGAGCTCGTATACAAGCTTAGGCGATATGTTATCGATTATATTGCGCACATCGGCGTAATCCTTCGATATGGCGGACACATTGGCAGCACTTAATTCAAGCTGACTGTAAGATATGATCTTAAGAGCAGCCATGTTCTCAGAACTATCCTCAAGTCCCATATTAAGAAGAAGTGAAGCACTTCCTGCCACTGCGCTCTTAAGATTATCGCCAAGATCAGATCTTATCTCAGTTCCCATAGTCTCATAGCTCTTAAGTGCAACAGACATCTCAAACTTAAGCTTAAGACCGGTCTTCACATATGTATCAACCGTCTTTTCCTTGTCGTAGAGCTCTGCTATCGTATTAAGAGGAGTATCCGACAGAAGTTCCTTAACCGTGACAGCGACAGCACTATCCTTCTCAAGTTCGAATACCTTATCTGTCATATCCTTAAGAGATACCGAAGCTGTATCTATGCCAAGCGACTCAAGCCTGTAGAGATTAGCAACAGAGAGACTACTCTTTGCATAGACCAGATAAGTATAGCTCTCGATATACTGCGCCTTCTTCGCTTCATCATAAGCTTCAGCGACAGGGCTTTTGGTAGCCTCTGATAGATTCTCTACAGTAAGAGGTTTTGAAGCATTTACTATATCAAGTACCTTCTCGATTCTGGAATCCATGATGATATCGCGTCTCTTTTGGATATCAGCCATAAGCTTATCTTCTGACGGCGCTATCTTACTATCCCTTGCAAGCGATCTAACAGTTAAGTCTATAACATCATCCTCGCTAAGAGAATAATCATATTCATCGATTTCCTTAAGAATCGCCATATTCTTCGCGTCGATTCCCTTGCCTTCCTTAAGGATGAGTTCGGCGTTGACCATATTCTGCGGATCAGGTTCAAAGCCCGCAGTCTTAAGCTTTTCTGCGATCTGAGGTCTAAGGTTCTCAAGATCCTTTGTGGTAATGGCATCTGCCACTCCCATATATGAATCGCCTATACTTGAAGATAGATACATGTTATGGATATCGCTCTCAAGCCCCTTAGAAATCATATATCTCTTACCTGCCTCACTAAGAGGCTTAAGTTCGCTGTACTCACGAACCGTCTCACTTACCTTCCTTACGTTATCCCTGGTAACAGGCATATCGTAAGATGAGAGCTTCTTCATGACCTTCGCAGCCAACATAGCGCTGTCGCACTCGCCCTTAACATCCTCCACATCAAGAGAACCCATAGGAATATAATCATCGCAGTATGTAGCAAGCATGATCTTAATACGCTTGACAACATCTACAACTTCGTCTACATCCTTCTCGTTATACCCCTCGCCCTCTTCATCCATCTTCTTCACATCACTTATGGAGAGCTTATTCATGATATTAGTCATGTTATCCTTAACCAAGGAAGCCTGCGACTTGATGACAGATGCAAAGTCCGCGCCTTCAGGCATGGCATCAACGCCCATAGTGTTGACTCCAACCCTCGAAAATCCATGGTTTACAGCCATAGACTCCACGATCTGAAGCGTGCCACTATTAACATCTTCTGCGGTGCTCCTGTCAACGACCAAAGACGCGCCCTGTATAGAATTAAGATTAGTATTCATGTGTATATTCATAGCTTTTTCCTCGCGTACTAGTAACAAGTCCACTGTTTCTGTCTTTGCATATATTTCGGATGCGAGGGGGGAAAACTTTAATCTATTGATTCTTGTTATCGACATCATGATAATGATATGCTATAGTGAAATTACCAATGATATTGCCATATGCACTCATACTTACTTGAATTTTTTCCACATAGACATAATCATCATAAGAATCATCGGAATCAATACAATAATTAAAGTATCCTTTTGTTGTAGAAACTCCACTTCCCCATGACGACTCAAGAAATAATTGACACCACAGCAATAATGCGATACACTTAAACAAGACATTATTGAATAGTGTCTGTTTAATGGCGGAAACTTTGTCATCTGATTCGCCAAAATCTCCTCATTACAAAATAAAAGGAATTCCCGGTACATCATTAAAGTAATTCACATACACGTATCATCTTCATTATTCTGACAGCCATTGCCCCGACAGGCTTCGCAGGCTCGTCAATGAGGGTAAGATCATGTAGTATCTTGACGATATGGAACAGAAAGTCCGTTATGCTGAGAAAATGCAAAATATGCTATATTTAATAAAACGAGGGTAGGTGATCCTTATGGATAAAAATGAGATCATTTTATATGAGACCGCAGACCACGCTGTAAAGCTCAGTGTGAATACCGACGGTGAAACAGTGTGGCTGAACCGAGCACAGCTTGCGGAATTGTTTGATCGTGACATCAAAACCATCGGCAAGCACATCAACAACGCCTTGAAAGAGGAACTTGTTGAAGATACGGCAACTGTCGCAAAATTTGCGACAGTTCAAACCGAGGGTAATCGTGAAGTTACGAGAGATATCGAATACTACAACCTTGACGTGATAATTTCCGTTGGATACCGTGTAAAGTCACAGCGTGGTGTTGAGTTTCGCAAATGGGCGAACAGTGTGTTAAAAGATTACATAATCAGGGGCTATGCCGTGAATAATAAGCGTATAGAACAGATAGGCGAGGTAATACGCATTATGAAGCGTGCAGAAAAAGAAATGATGATAAGCGTTATTATGAATTGTATGATAAAATAAGAATAGACAGAGCGTTCAGCTTCCTTCCGCAGGATACAACAACTTAAAACAAGAATGTCCGCTACAAATTCGCAATAGCGGACAAACTTCCTTTCCGAATCCGTGCGCATCCTTTTTATCATCAGTCGGAGAATGGCTCCCGACTGAGTTAGGTTTGTTATAACCCCTACTTACACTTCGCTAAGAGGAAGTGGTCTTCACCGACTGAGATAAAGCCTCTTGTCTACACTAACTCCGAGATTTTCGACAACATTTCTTTCGATAAGAAGAACAAGCGTTATAACACTGACATCAATCCTTCAAGGCTTATTAACGGACCGCTATCAGGTCCTGGGTTTACTATCATAACATCTACGCAAAGTACCACTTCCAAAAAATCCGAATATATATTTTTCTTCGGACTTAGCGATAAGCCTTGCGGGAGGCTTGTATTCGAGATTAGGATATCAGACCATCCGCTTGACACTACATTTCCAGAAGAATTCAAGGATAGACAAAGTTACTGTCGGAAGTGTTAAGAACGACAGTTGAAACAGAGCCATCGGAAGGCTATACAGCTTACTCAAGAACTTTCGCAAAGCAGTAAGAAAGATGAAAAACGGCAGGGTGTTATGAAACCACTCTGCCGTTTTCTATATGTATGATTCTGTCTGCCTTCTTGGCAACCTCTATATCATGTGTGACGATTATTATCGTCTTATCTTCATCAGATAGAGACCTAAGTATATCCATGACCTCTGAAGCATTCACACTATCAAGCGCTCCAGTTGGCTCATCCGCGAGTATAATCGGCGTATCTGCTGCTAGTGCCCTTGCTATCGCTACACGCTGCTTCTGTCCGCCCGATATCTTCGTAGGCGGCTGATCTTTAAGATTCTCTATTCCAAGCCTCTCAAGAAGAGCGTTGATAGTCTTCTTTCTCTTAGACTTCTTGACCTTATGCGCAAGCAGGGGAAGCTCTATGTTCTCATAGACACTATCCGTATCTACAAGTGCAAAGTGCTGGAATATATAACTTATATTGCTAAGCCTTATCTTCTCTCTATTCTTCTTATTAACTTCCTGACCGCCTATATAGACCTTGCCTGCATCAGGATCATCTATAAGCCCGATGAGATTAAGAAGTGTAGTCTTACCGGAGCCTGAGCTTCCCATAACAGCTACCATCTCACCCTTCTTTATGTGAATATCAGCCTCCACAAGAGCCTTGACTTCATAAAACTGGCTCTTATATGTCCTGCCAAGCCCCTCAGTTCTTATCATATCAATCACCGCCTTTCATCATATCCGTTACCCTGTAGTTTTTCAGGATATATAACGGTATGATACTCGCTACAAATGTTATGGCTACATATATGCCTATGAGGATAGGCATATTCAGCGAATTGTGTATATATGCATATGTATCCTTTTCAAACTGTGTCGGCATATTCGCAGTATAGGTCATATTGCAGAGCATATACGCAACAGCCGCAGATATAACGACAGTCAAAGCGTTTTCTATGATGCATATGAGATATACCTGTATGCGCCTTACGCCGTTACAAAACATGATGCCGTACTGCTTCTTCTGAAGAAGAATGCTGACTGTACAGGCTGACGATATGGATATCGTAACGAGAAGAATCATGACGAGGACTCTTCCGCCGTATGTCATAAGTTCATCCCGATTGTTCTTCATATACTCATCATACATCTCGCTAAAGTTCTTGAAATCAATCACAAGGTCATACTTAACAGCAAGCTGTTCTATCTCCTTAGCATCCTTAACACTGCTGCCTTCCTTCATGAGAACCAGCATATTGACATACATCTCAAAGTCGTTATAGTAGGTATAACGCCACTCCTCGTCTACTTCGTATTCAACCTCATTGATCACAACATAATCATCTATGGATTTGCTATAATCTATAGGCAGTGCAAAACCAAGTGAAGAAGTAAACCACCTTGTATCCGAAGGGATCGAACCAACTATCTTATGTGTATCAGTTTTCCCCTTACTCTTCTTAAAGACAAGCTCTGTTCCCGAGATCAGGTCTTTAACACCCTCACCTACATAACAGTAATTCTCCTCTTTAGCACCTGCAGTCATAGGCTTACCTGTAGTTATAGCAAGAAGTCCTTCCGGCATAACAAGTGTCTTAACCGTTATACCATCCTTCGTAATTCGCTTACCATAATCATACCAGCCGATATCTTCCACTTGTCCTAAGGCCTTAACTTCTTTGTAGAACGCTTCTCTTCTCTTAGCCTGTTCCTCATCATGTATGTTAAAAGAAGTGACAGAAAGCTTATATACGCGCTTAGGATCACACTTCACAACGCGCTTAGTATCGACAAGTTCAAATCTCGCAAAGTTATATGATGTCATCGACATATCAAGCATGAAGAAGCTCACAGTCGCACATACACAGATAACTACGAAGGACTTAAACCTGTTACAGAGATTCCTGAATGCATAGGTAAAAACTATATTCATCACATAACCTCCGCTTCTGTAAGCATATCTCTAAGACTTTTCCTTCGAATCGCAAACATCGGAACAAAGCTTATGATCATAGCTGTAAAAGGAACACTCGCTATCATGAGAACGAATTCTCTAAAGTCGATAGTAAAGCCCGTGTATATCAAGAGAATCACCAAGCATATCACTCCAGCAAGAGCAGTCACTGCAAGTATTTCCTTCAAAAGTCCTAAGAATACATCAGAATCACTCATACCATACACCTTAGATATCACTATCTTATCCATCCTTACACGAACCCATAGTATCGCCGCAAAGACTGTATTAAGAAGCGCAAAAAAATAAAGTGCATATTGCAGCATCTCGTTCATCTTATCGACACCAGCATTCGCTACATTCCCACTAGCACGGCTGACATCTATCGACCAGTCATCCTTATATCGCTCAAGATACTTCTCGACCTTAGAAAAATCATCATATCCAGCACTATCCATAGCATACAGTCCCAAAAAAACAGTACTGTAATTATCGAAAAGTTCATGTGTCTTTTTATCCTCAGAAGAATATATGACATATATCTTATGATCAAGGATATCCGTCTTATCACTTGCCATAACGCCAACTATATCATATGTAACACTGTCTATCTCTATGATATCTGACTTTCCGTTTGTCTCATATATTGCTTTACCGACTATAACAGAAGGATTCTTATACACAGTACTATTATCATAAGATCCCTTAACAATAGGAAAACATGACTTATCATTAAGACCTATTATTCGATCGATCAAAGTAAGTCCAGCACCACCAACATAAGCATTGCAATCTTCTGCAAATATATTGATCTTATCCGATAAACCCTTAATTTCTTCAAAGTCTATACGCTTAAAATCCCTGTTAGATGGGTCACGCCTGTTTAATACTATCTGGCATGCATACCTATAACTGTAAGCCTCTTCATCTTCTAATAGTTTTATATTCTTATTATACTCATCAACACCTATAAATATAGTCATGACCGATATGAATATACATATGACCATATATATGTCGACAAGCTTATGTCTAAACATTCGTCTTATCATAAGTGATGCTTATTCCCACTTCGATATTTTTTTATAGCTGTGATCCACTTTTCTTTGGCATATACATCATATGTAACCTTAGCCTCAGCATCTTCACTACATACCACACTTATAAGCCATGTTACATTTTTTTTAACTTCTCCCAGTTCAAGCGTAGCCTTAGTTTCTCCTGGTTTTATATCAACAGATACAGTCTTGTTGTCAGACTCTCTAGTAAGAATTATCTTTTCTATGTTACCTTCATTTGAACCTAAATCAAATTCAACTCTAACAGATGTATATTCAGGCAATAAAAAATGAATTCCCTGCTGATGAGGAACCTTGCCTTTTCTCACAATAAAAGATTCACTTAAAGGAATATCATGCTCATTCAGTTTTAACTCTGGACGTTCTGAATTAAGCCATATTGCCGATATAACGGCAATAACAATTAGGACACTTACTATAATCTTTATAATCTTTCTTTTTTTCATAATTTTCCTCTAAAAAGGGAACCGTGTATCTTTAACTAGTTATTCCCTTATACAATTACCTCTTGTTTTCTAGATCTGTTTTATATCTTGGTCTACCATCTTCGTATATGGTATACCTCGCTGTATGCTTATAAGTACCACTTCCACTAGATTCAAGATACTCTGATGCATCTTCATTCAGAAAATAATTTTCATCATAATGTCTAAACACTTCATTTTTAAGAAAATTACCACTTTTGCCATATGCACTCATACTTACTAGAATTTTTTCCACATAGGCATAATCATCATAAGAATCTTCGGCATCAATACAATAATTAAAGTATCCTTTTGTTGTAGAAACTCCACTTCCCCATGATGATTCAAGAGTTATATCCAAATACAATCCATTACCACCAACTTTACCAGTAGATGCAAACACATTAACAGCAGAGCATGCTAACAAACATACAGCAAAAGCTGCAGCAAAAATTTTTCTCTTCATCTTTTATTCCTCCGAAAAAAATTGACACCACAGCAATAATGCGATACACTTAAACTAGACATTATTGAATAGTGTCTGTTTAATGGCGGGAACTTTGTCATCTGATTCGCCAAAATCTTGTATATGCAAGGTTCCCGCAAGTTATTTAGTAATAGTATCATATATTATCCAATTTGTCAACCGTTTTTTTTTTTGAATGATGATTTTTTTTAATACATTTCAGTTTCAATCGATATTTTGACGAAATCTGACCAGAATATCAAAAACATCTGGATTATTATCAAAGTAATTCAGATACATATAACTTGTCAAAACTGCATATATAGCTAACGGTATGAACAAAAGAAAGAACTTTCTGTGAACCTCATTCTCCTTCACAGGGTATTCCATATCATCGAGCTTTTCACGCATAAGCTTCGTATCCTGACCGTTAATATCACATACACGTATCAGATGAAAATAATCTCTATGCTCCGTCTCATATATGGCAACTCTTGCTTCATATATAGCTTTATCTGCCTTAAGTTCCTTCACAAAACTATATATAACATATACCATATAGGCTTCCCAGCCAATAAGATTGATTTGTTCATACTTACCCAAACTATACATGATAAAACAAAGCACAGAATAACACACAATTATGAATACTATATTGACACGCCTTTTTTCACATTCCCCCCTAAGCTTTTCTATCCTTATATCGTACGCTGCCCCTATCATATTTTCCCCTTTCGTTTATATGTAACACTTCGCAAATTTATATATTTCTCAAAATTGCGAATCACAAAGCCATCTAGCTATATCTATTATCCTTATTCCTTCATACTGACTTTCTTCATGTTTTGTCCTTGCTATAAGTATCTTAGGATAAGCATCTTTGATACTTAGAAGTGATGACACTTCACGCTTGAAGGTCTCATCTCTTGAGATATCATCAGATACCTGGATATATACTTTTCTTCCCTCTTTTATTGCAACAAAATCCACTTCTTTTTCATACAGCTTACCGACATACACTTCATAGCCACGCCTAAGAAGTTCTATGGCCACAACATTTTCATACAGATGTCCATAGTCCGCGTTCTTAGTTCCTATCTCAGAAAAACGAAATGAAAGATCGGCAAGATAATACTTTTTATCTGATTCAAGATATCTCTTCCCTCTTATATCATATCGCTTAATCGGATAGAAAAGGAATGACTTGCAAAAACAGTTTATATAAGACCCGACAGTCTTATCATTAGTCTTATAAGTTCCTGATGTGAAGCCTCACACGACTAAAGTCGCATGCTTCCTATAGCAGCCTTACGGCTGCGTCCGATTTAGGCGGACGGACTGCGTTTCTACCATACAGCAAAAACTCAGATACTTATGACGCCAAGGT
>ODAI011739858.1_pt1 | contig 24149 bp, 15 predicted proteins | sample 1539321 | NCBI WGS metagenome assembly ODAI01 (sample SAMN02144231, study PRJEB22623) | gut metagenome | biome: sheep rumen | host: Ovis aries | place: New Zealand | reverse complement strand
TCACCAGCCTCGACAGTGTGCTTACCCTCGCCAAACTTGCCAGCGAAACCACCCTGCGCTGTATCATACTTCAAAAGATGAGCCAACATCTTGGGAGATGTCAGGTCATTGATTGCCACTACTTCATAACCCTCTGCCTCGAACATCTGACGGAAAGCGAGGCGACCGATACGGCCAAAGCCGTTAATAGCTACTTTTGTTGCCATTGGTTTTAAAATTTTTAAAATGTTTAGAATATAATTTGTTAACTCTTAAACTTATCCGCAATTACAATAATGACTGCTCTTGCACGCCAAAGCAACAAGCATCATTATAAGCATCAATATCAAATTTTTCTTATGTACAGACACTTTTATCCTATTTTTCTGCGCAAATTTATAAAATTCTTTTTAAATTCGCAATTGCAAATGACAAATATTTCAAACAACACAAATGAATTATTAACTCTAAAAATCAATTAAGATGGCAAAATGTACATTTTTACAGGATTTCAAGGACTTCGCAATGAAGGGTAATGTTGTCGATATGGCTGTCGGTGTTATCATCGGTGGTGCGTTTGGCAAGATTGTAACCAGCATCGTAAACAACATCATCATGCCACCTGTAGGTGTTATTACAGGCGGTGTTGACTTCACCGAACTTAAGCTTACTCTCAAGGAAGCTGTTGTCGAGGGAGAAGAAGTCGTGTCCGAGGCAGTTACACTTAACTATGGACAGTTCATCCAGGACGTCGTAGATTTCCTGATTATTGCATTCTGCATCTTCCTGATGGTCAAGGGTATAGCCAAAATCAACAGGAAGAAGGAGGAAGCACCGGCTCCTGAGCCAGATCCAAAACCCAGCAACGAGGAAGTCCTGCTTACCGAAATCCGTGATCTGCTGAAGAAGAACGGATAAGCAAAATCGCACAACCGGTTTATGTCGTATAGCTCATACGACCTTGAACTTGGCAAAACGCAGCAACAGTTGTTTTTGACCTACATTGTCAAAAAAGACTGTTGCTTTTTTATCCATACCGCTACCCGAAACAGCCGTAACCGTACCCATGCCAAAACGCTCATGCAATATACGACTGCCAACAACAACTTCCTGGATAACTGACTTATTTATCACAGTCTGAGGCATCGGCAATATATCAACACTCCTGTCCGCAGGCACATCAGGTTTTGTCTGGAAAATCCTTCTGAACCTGCGAGTATCGACACCAGTGGATGCTGAATCGGAAGTCAGTACCCTACCCTTTCCATTTGTACGCTGCAAGAAACGCGGGTCAATCTCATTTAGGAATCTAGACGGCTTACACAGTTCAGTCTTGCCAAAACGGAAACGGCTCCTTGCATTTGACAGCAGAAGATATTCCTGAGCACGCGTAATGGCTACATAGAACAACCTTCGCTCCTCCTCCAGCCCGCGTACTGTATCCATACACAACTGATTTGGAAACAAAGTCTCCTCCATACCGACAACAAATACTACACGGAATTCAAGTCCCTTGGCCGAATGTACAGTCATAAGCGTCAGACGATCCTCACTCGTATTACCACCCTGGTCTATATCACTCAGCAGCGATACTTCCTGAAGATAATCATGCAACAGTACGCCCTGACCACTTTGCTGATGCTCATCCACAAAAGCAGCCATACCGTCCAGCAATTCCTGCAAATTCTCCTTCCTGGAAATATCCTCGATATCAGTACTATTGTTAATTTCATTCTGAATACCGCTCCTTTTGACAATATCCAAGGCAAGCGTATGTGCGTCTGTATCTCCAACCTGTGTTGCAAACGAGCCAATCAATGATGTAAAGCGTTCAATCTTAACACGCGTTGAACCGTTTACATCCAACGAGTCAGGATTCATCAGAACCTTCCACGGAGAGACATTCAGCCTGTTTGCAGCATCAAAAACCTTGTCAAGCGTAGTATGCCCGATACCACGCGCAGGATAATTTATCACACGCCTTAGCGCCTCCTCGTCATGCGGATTTACCGCAAGCCTGAAATACGCAATAACATCCTTGATTTCCTTACGCTGGTAGAAACTCAATCCACCGAAAATGATATAAGGTATCGAATTCTTTCTAATAACCTCCTCAAACGGACGGCTCTGCGCATTCGTACGGTAAAGTATTGCCATTTGCGAATACGGGATATGCTCATTCCGATTAAACTCACGTACACAACGAATCACGGCAGTCGCCTCGTCAATGTCCGAATAAGTTTCCAACAGCGAAATTCTCTCGCCCATATCCTTGCGCGAATACACGTCCTTATGAATCTGCCCGTTATTATGATGAATCAGCGAATTGGCAGCCTTTACGATAGTCTGCGTACTACGGTAGTTCTCCTCCAATTTGAAAAGCCTTGCACCCTTATACAATTCCCTAAAACGCAGAATATTATCAATATTGGCACCACGAAAGCTATAGATACTCTGTGCATCGTCACCGACAACCGCCACACGCATATTACGCTGAGTCAAAAGCCATATAATCTGATGCTGTGCATAGTTAGTATCCTGATACTCGTCAACAAGCACGAATTTAAACCTGTCCTCGTAAGCCTGTACCAAATCCGGATTCTGCCTGAACAACAACCACGTATATAGCAGCAAGTCATCAAAATCCATGACATTCGACATCTTGCATCTGTTCCAATAACGCTGATAAATCTCACCCGTACGCGGAATCCTGGCACGCAAATCAGTCTCGTATGTACCCCTGTCGCTTCTGTAAGCATCCGGAAGAATCAGACAATTCTTGGCATTCGAAATTCTATTTGCAATACTCTTGGGCTTATAAGTCTTGTCATCCAGTTGCATCTCCTTGATAATACTCTTTATCAAAGAGATACTGTCCTGAGTATCATATATGGTAAAATCAGATGCAAATCCGATGCGTTCCGCCTCCCTTCGCAATATACGGGAAAAGATACTGTGGAAAGTGCCCATCCACAAATCTGCAGCGACATCCTCCCCGACCTGAGCGGCAATACGCGAACGCATCTCCCTGGCAGCCTTGTTAGTAAATGTCAGGGCAAGGATATTCCACGGTTTGTACCCTGACTCCAGCAAATAGGCAATCTTGTACGTAAGCACACGCGTCTTGCCCGAACCAGCTCCAGCGATAACCAGAGACGGGCCGTCATTATATTCAACAGCTTCAAGCTGACTCGGATTCAAATCATTCAGATTCATAACGGAAATACAGATAGAATAAAAGTTACGGTCATGACAACAATCACAATCCACGACCATCGGGAGACACCATAGCTGACCATCCTGAGCACATCCGATAGCGAATGAACCGTGCCGGCAACCAGACCATAGGTCAGGGATACCAGTACCAACAGAACGCATAACACCGGGAATAGACCATGAGACCACGGAGAAGGGAACAACGTACCCGTCACCCCCAACAGGGGACTTGTCGGAACGACAGCAGTCAATACCACACCTGCCATACCAACAAACGCTACCAATAAGGCAGCAAGGAAAGCATCACGATTTCTTCGCTTATACAGACCGCTGCAAACCATGCACCCCACAGCACTAAGCAACATGAGACAATACACAAGCCACACACTTGCAGTATTCTCGACGCCACGTAGCCAGATGTTACGCAATATCTCGTCCATACTACTCCGGATCAGCCTTCAGGTTATCCAGGTCCAATATATGCAACTGCAACGCACGCGTAACCAGTCTGGTAGCATTCACACCCGTTCTTTCATTGCCAGGGAACAAACGGTTAATCAGATCCGTTTGACGCTTTTCCAGCGATTTGGCACCAAACGGCATACCCTTCAGGTTTGCAATCATATCCTTGGTATATCCCAGAGCCAGATGCCTCAGGTAACGCTCATCATATTCATCAATATCATAATCTATCAAGGCATCATCCTGCTGAATCTCACTCAATACAGACTTACGGAAGCGCACCATGATTTTTTCCAGAATCGGCTCATTGAAAACCAGACGACGTCCGTTCATTACCAGCTGAACATCATCCCGTTGCAACAGATTGCCAGTTTTCAATATTATACCATCAGCACCAGCCGAAAGAGCCTCAATCCACAGACGCTCGTTCAGAATTTCGCCTGTAAAAATCAAAATCTTCAGATCAGCATATTTGTCACGAAGTTGACGGCATATATCAACACCTACTGTCGTACTGCCACCAAGACCAAGGTCAAGAAGAACCAGATCAGGCCTGTCCTGACGCATCAGCTTCCACAGTTCCGATTCATTCTGAGCTGTACCGATTATTTCAGCCTCGGGAATATCTGAACGGAAAATCTGCTCCGTTCCCTTTAGCTCAAGCTGTACATCCTCTACGATAATAACTTTGAATTTTTCCATAATGTTATTATAATTTCGTTATTCTCCACATATAATCTCAGCCCCGGATGTCCGCATGCGGCATCATGCATACGTACAATTTCACGAGCAACCAGAGCATCCGTATTTCCTCCGTCAGGAGTAAACATATTGTCCGGAACATCAACACCCCGTACTGAAAAACGCAGTTCCATGATACTGTCATGTACATACTCCACCATGTCAACAACAACATTATCCCAACATATACCTGCAGATTCGGCTACATTCCTTACAGCCGCCTTGACACGGGAAACCAGTTCGCGACGTACACTTACGTCAAGCGACATCCTCAATGAAGCCTGATGCTGCGCCTGAGTCAGCAACAAAGTATAGATGTCATTATAATAATTCTCCAACTGTTTCAGTTCCCCCGCATCAGTTTCATCTCCCGAAGCTATCTGCCGGATACGCGCAGGATAATACATAGTCTCATGCTTGATAGTAGAAAGACAGTTGTCCAAGACCTGATTATGAACATGCAAGCGGTCCAGTTCAAACTGAATTCTGTTCAACTGCTCACTATGCACCATAATATTCTCCTCATGACTTACCAGCATATAACGCTTGCGGCGAGAAAGCCTCACTGCCATCGTAAAAGCAAACCCCGAAGCGATTACAAGCAAGAAAGTAAATATCAGTGCCCAACGAGCCTCACTCTCCAGAGAATGTAGTCTGGCAGCATAGACAGGCAGGTCAGGATCAGCCGTCAGCTGACGATGAACCTTCATATACTCAGTGTTATATTTACGGTACAAGTCCCACTGATGCTGTTCCATCGCAGAAATACACAACTCATTCAACTGCTCACGCTTGTCCTGCAGAACCCGCTTGTCAGTCAACGAAAGGTCCTCGGGAAATACCGACAGACTAACCGCAACACACAAAACCAACATCATCACACGAGGCAGACGGAACCAGAACCTACTACCCTTTCCTATCTCACTTTCAACACCAAAATCACAGCACTGGAACCTGGACGACATCTTCTTCATGTGCCCAATGATACCCTTGCAGTTCATCAGTCCAAAACCAAATCCCTTATGCTCCTTTCCCCCAATACTCTTGGAATCCCAAACCTTACTGTTATTTATAATATCAACATCATTCTCACTCAGACCACAGCCGTTATCCACAACCGACAACTCAGCATAAGAGTCCGTCTTTTCTACGACAATTGCAATCCGACCGCCTTCAGGAGTAAATTTCAGGGCATTGTCACACAATGTATTAAGCATGAACAGCGTCAGGACATTATCACCCTTCAACGTTACATCAGTCGTCGGAACCAGAAACTCAACACCCTTCCTCTGATACGTCAGCCTGTTCTTTGAAAGAGTATCCAGGATAGGCTGCAAGGCAAATGTCGATATATTCATAGACAGACTTCCCTGCCTGACCTGAATCCAGCGAGTCAGCAAATCATTCAGTTCAATAATTTTATCAGCCAACTCAATAACATAACCACGGTCATTACTATGCAGCATCCTGTTTATATACGGAACCACACTCTCGGCAAGCGATACCTTGGCACGACGTTCGATATGCGACAGCTTTTCGTACTCCAGCCTGCCAGCAGCCTCCTTCGTATTCTCCTTCAAGACATCGAGCCTCTCCAGCAACTCATCGACTTGCATACGACTCTTACGGTTAACATATCTGACCAGAATCCAGAAAGACAAAATCACAAGAACGGCAACCAACCCAACAAGACTCAGTCGCAGATACAGAATCTTGTTATACTGAGCCAGTTCATCAGCACGTGCACCCTCCTCCAAATCCTGGCGCATATCGTTCAAACGTTCCAGGAACCTCTGCCTGTAAGCCAAAGCCCCGACCGTATCATTCAATGCACTGCAGGACAGCGAAAGCTGTTCGTAAATCCTCGCTTCCCAGTAAGGCACTCGCAATGAATCACGCCCATGCTGGATGTCAATCAGCGTCAATGCCGTATCCAGCAAGGCAACACACTCCTCATAACGACCTTTGTTAAATAGCAGTTCAGACTCCGTCCTCAAAACGTTAACCTCCTGGAAAATATCACCATAAAAACGGAAAATATCCCTTGACATCCTCATCAAGGCCAAGGGAGAACTGTCGTCAAAAGTAAATTTAGCCTGCGGCACATCATGGTCATAATACCCCTCGACCATCGACCCAATATAATTCAACGCCCCCGAACGATGTTCGCGAATCAGCCTCTGCTGTTCAGGCCTCTCAAGAGCCAGAGCCAAGGCCTGCAGGCAATTAGCCTGGAAATACAGATTATCCGTTTTCTCGGCAACCGTATATGCATGCATCAGATTGTCAAACTCCTCAACAGCAACAGTTGCACTGTCACCCGAAATAAATCCGCCCGTACCCAGCATATACAGATACGAAATCCACTCACTCGTGTCACGCACTGCAGTTACTTTAGGGTCAACATAGTAAATCTCAGCTCGGGACAACGAATCCTGGCTGTTATAAAAATAATACGTACTGGCAATGATATGCATTTCGCTTGTCGCATACGTCACCCTGTTAACCGACATAGGCGACAGATACTCAGTCTCCTGCTCAATACGCCTTGTGCGACCCTCAGCACTATGCCAGGCACGATAAAAAATCCTCAAATCTCCCGTACGCTGCGATATCTTCATGCGCATTACATCAGCACACAGCAGTTCGACCTGATTATTAGTCAACAAATAGACACTGTCCAAAATATCCAGTGCCTCGGAAAAACGCATCTCGTGATAAGCAACAAACGCCAGATGATTCAGAGCCTGCGCCCGACCATCAACATAACCATCACTTAATTCAAACGCCCTCCTCGCATAACGTCTGGACAGGTCACAGTCCGAATATCGCAAGGCATAAGCCCGATTATTATATGCATCAGGCTTACAAGTATCACGTCTGCCGCACGACGAACATATTGCAGCAAATCCGAATACAGCAAATAGTATGCGAAGTATCAGCTTGATTGTAATCCGTAAAATTTAGTTTGCAGAAAGCACACGGTCAATCTCATTAAATTTTTCACCACGATTCAGTTTCAGGTAAATCCTGTACAACGGCCTGCCCCATCGTTCAATCGCCTGAGGCTGCAGCTTACGTACCATTTCCATGGGCTTCTCGGCAAGACGCAACAGATTCAGCACCTTACGGTCATTCTTCTCAGCCAAGGAAAGGTTCAGCAGCGAAACACCCTTGTTATACCACGCATCAGCATAAGCCGAATCCCGTTTCAGACACTCGTCGCACATCCTGATACATTCCTCATAGTCATGTCTGCTCAAGGCAATCATACTCTTGGCAAACCAGAAATTCGGAATCTCCGTGTCCAGCAACATAAGCGAATCAGTAATAACCGAAGCCCTGTCCAGATTATCATGGCGAATATCCCAGTCGATAAGATTCAAAAAGAAATAATCATACTTAGGATAAGCCCTTACACCTTCCTCCAAGCCCAAGACCCAGTTAACACTATCACCCACGGCAGCATAGGACCTGCACTTATACTCCATCAGCACAGCACGGTCACCCTCGTTACCATAGTCGATAGACGACTGGACATATTTCAAGACATCATAAGGCCTGTTCTCATTCATTGCACAGACTACAGCCCAGCACGACACAAGACCAAGGACCGAATCAGGCTCGTTGCTCATCGTGGCAAGATACATGTCAAAATAAACATATGCATCAGCCCATTTCTCCTTTCTCAGCAAAAACTTACCACCGCCCAGCAGATTGGCACGATGAGGCGCCAGTAACCTCCTGCCCTTGTCAGCATACCGTCTTGCGACATCGACCGAATCGCACTTCCTGACATAATGGTACATCATATATACCGACTTAAACATCCTCAGCGTATCCAGCTTCTGTTTCAGGTAAGCCTTCTGATTCAGGTCCTCATTTATACTCTGCTCCAGAAGAGCACAGACATAGTAACCCTCAGCACGCACAGCATCAGGAACACCAGGTTTCGAGATACTGTCCAGCAATATCCCCTCAATCTTCTCCTGTCCGTTACCTGACTTGACAGCGGCATAAGCCTCCTTGATACGGGTCTTCACAGTTACCTTTTTGGCAGCCTGAAGACCCGTAGCAAAAAATAGCAATATAAATATAATGCCAACCCTGCGCATTTATTTGACATACTGCTCCATTTCCTTTGCGGCAGCAGCATTACCAGTATTCTTGTAGATAGTCTGCAAAGGACGTGCCCAACGGTCGGGCTTATCAGGCTCAGCATCACGTATCTTCTCAAAATACGGCTGGGCATTTTTGAAACACTTCTTAACCTCAGCCTCTGCTGCATTAACCTGAGCCTGTGACCTCATAACCTTGCCCGACACGGCACGGTACTTCTCCAGACCCATCTCATACCAGCAGTAGCCGCAATTGTAGAAGGCATCCAGATACGCAGGATCCAACTCACCGGCCTTCTGGAAGAACTTGATAGCCTCGTTATAGTTCTTAGCACTATACATGGCAAAGCCACGACAATAGTTCGCAATCTTATTATCAGGATACTTGGCAATCAAGTCCGCCGTATAGGCATTTACCTCGTCCTTGTTCTCCTTCTGCGAATAATAACCCATCAACTGCTGCATAGCATTCTCGCCAGCCTCGTTATTCGCATACTCGCTAATAATCTTCTTCAGCTCAGCAATCCACTCATCCGTCTTACCAGACTGCTTCAGAATCTGGGCACGCGAACCGATTACAAAGTTACGGCTTGCCTCGTCATCATACTGCAGGGCCAAATCATAATACTTAGCCATAACATCAAAGTTCTTGGCATTCGAAGCAGTAAGATAAACATTAAACGCATGCTTGGCAATAGGCTCTTTGGGATTCTTTACACCCTCAGCCTCGGCAACCTCGGGATAAGACTTGGCATAGTTGACATACGCATCCAGAGCCTTACAAGCCTCGTCCAATTTCTTGTCCATTATACAGAACTGACACAGGTAAGCAAGATACAAGTTGGACGTTGACAGCTTCAGCTCAGCATTCTTGATACTCAGCACCTGCATCTCATCCTTTTTGTTACCATAGGTAATCTCACCGTGACAACCCTCACACAGACCATACACTCCCTTACCAAAGACAGTGACGTCAAACTTCTCCTTGTCATGCTGGAAATACTGCAACTGGTTATTGATAATAATGGTTGACATATCATCCAAGGCACGATACACATCAAACATCTTCTTCTCAGGCACCAGCCCCGTAGCCAAAGCCTCGTTTGCCTTGTCCAGACCCTCAACGCTCAGTTTCTCCAGTTTCTCCTGGTTCTCGATAATCAACCTGTCGTTACTGGCATTACCCTTTGCCTGTTCAGCACGTATCTCAGCATTCAGCGCCTGAATCTGAGTATCATATTCAACAGCAGCAGTCACCAGCGCATTGGCAGCCTTTTTCTTTGCAGCAGCCTCCTTCTTTGCAGCCTTGGCAGCCTCCTTCTCCTCAGGTGTCTGAGCCATTATGCCGGTAGCAAGCGCCAGCACAGCAACACAACATAAGAACTTTTTCATAATAATTGATATTAGGTTAATAGTTACTAATCCTTGTTATCCGTATTCTCCTGGGTCTCGGACATTCCCTTCTGTACCGAACTAGCCTCAGCCTCGGTTACAGCTTCATCATCCTCATCCTCGCTGCGGGGAACCACACACACATGGCTGATACTGTCATTGCGCTTCTTCAGTTCAATAACCTTTGTACCCTGCGTAGCACGATTCTTTGTCTCCTTGATTACATCCACATGCATACGGATAGTAATACCACTCTTGTTAATAATCATCAGGTCATCATCCTCTTTGACAACCTGCAGGGTGATTAGTTTACTTTCATCCACAAGATTCATAGCCTTCACACCCTTTGCATGACGTCCAGTCTTGCGGTAAGCCTCGACACTCGTGTACTTACCCCAGCCCTTGTCACTCATCACCAGGATGTTCTCGTTCTCGGGATCGTTCACCACTGCCATACCAATAACCTCGTCCTCAGGATCATCCACATCCAGTATGATACTCTGCACACCAGTACTTACGCGACCCATGGCACGCACCTGGTCCTCGTTGAACCGGACGGCACGACCGTTACGGTTAGCAACCACAATCTCGTCAGTACCATTCGTCAGGTTCACGGCAATCACACGATCCTCGTCACGGATAACAATAGCATTCACGCCGTTTGCACGCGGACGGCTGTACTCTGTCAGACGCGTCTTCTTGATAATACCCTGCTTCGTGGCAAACACAACATAGTGGTTCTGGCAGAACTCAGCATCCTGCAACTTGCGTATCAGCAGACAAGCCTCGATAGTATCACCCGACTCAATCTGCAGGATATTCTGTATGGCACGCCCCTTGGTAGCCTTCGTGCCCTCGGGGATATCATACACACGCAACCAATAGCAACGACCACGACTCGTAAAGAACATCATCGTGTTATGCATCGTACCCGTGTAGATATGCTCGATAAAGTCATTGTCACGCGTAGCAGAACCCTTGGAACCTATACCGCCGCGACCCTGAGCCCTGAACTCAGCCAGAGGAGTGCGCTTGATATAACCCATGCGGCTAATCGTAACCACAACCTCGTCATCAGCATAGAAATCCTCAGCATTAAACTCCTCAGCACTCGGCATTATTTCAGTCTTGCGCTCGTCAGCATACTGTTCCTTTACCTCCTGCAACTCGTCCTTGATAACCTTGCGGCAAAGCTCGTCATTAGTCAGTATCTCGTTGTAGTAGGCAATCTTCTTCTGCAACTCATCATACTCGTTATGCAAATCCAACTGACGCATGTTAGTCAGCTGTGCAAGACGCATATCGACAATAGCCTTACTCTGCAGTTCGTCCAGACCGAAACGCTGTTCCAAGTTTGCCTGAGCATCAGCCGGAGTCTTGCTCGCCCTTATAATCTTCACTACCTCGTCGATATTGTCACTTGCAATAATCAGGCCCTCCAGGATATGAGCACGCTCCTCGGCCTTCCGCTTGTCAAACTTGGTACGACGAATAACCACATCATGACGGTGCTCGACAAAATCGGCAATACAGTCACGCAGTGTCAGCAGACGGGGGCGTCCCTTGACCAGAGCAATGGCGTTCACGCTGAAGCTCGTCTGCAGCGGAGTCATCTTGAACAACTTGTTCAGCACGACACGCGCATTGGCATCACGCTTCACATCCACCACAATACGCATACCCTCGCGGTCCGACTCGTCATTGGCATTGCTTATACCATCAATCTTACCCTCCTTGACCAAATCGGCAATATACTCAATCAGCTGAGCCTTGTTCACACCGTACGGAATCTCGGTAATCACAATCTTATCATGCTGCTCGCCAGCCTCGATGTCAGCCTTGGCACGTATGATTATACGGCCTCGCCCTGTCTCGTAGGCATCCTTGATACCCTGCAGACCCATGATATATGCACCCGTCGGGAAGTCAGGTCCCTTGACGTAGTTCATCAATGCCGCACTGTCCATTTCGGGGTTATCCACAAACGCCACACATGCATCGATAACCTCACCTAGGTTGTGCGTAGGAATATTCGTAGCCATGCCGACGGCAATACCCGTGGCGCCGTTCACCAGCAGGTTCGGAATACGTGTCGGCATAACCGTAGGCTCCTGCAGCGTATCGTCAAAGTTGTTGGTCATGTCAACCGTCTCCTTATCCAGATCCTGCATCATCTCCTCGCCCATACGACTCAGGCGCGCCTCGGTATAACGCATGGCAGCAGCACCGTCGCCGTCCACCGAACCAAAGTTACCCTGACCGTCAATCAGCGTATAACGCATGTTCCATTCCTGCGCCATGCGCACCAGAGCACCATACACCGAACTGTCACCATGCGGATGATACTTACCCAGAACCTCACCCACGATACGCGCACTCTTCTTGTAAGGCTTGTTATGAGTATTTCCCAGCCCCTCCATACCATACAGGATACGGCGGTGCACAGGCTTAAAGCCGTCACGCACATCCGGCAATGCTCGGGCCACAATCACACTCATCGAGTAGTCGATGTAGCTCTTTTTCATCTCCGATTCGATATCAACCGGGATTATTCTTTCACGATCTTCCATTGATAGATATAATTAGTTATTTTTGCTATTCAGGTACACAGACGCCAAAACGCGTCATTTCCGTACAAAATTAAGCAAAAAACACGAAATAAGCAAGAAAAAGCCTAAATTATTAATGTACACGCGCGAACATGAACATTATTTAACCCAATAAGCCCCTCCACGCCATTCGACCATAGCCTCCTCACCCGACATTACATGCCACGAGAGCATTACACCCTCGTCATCCGTGACGACCACTATCGGTCCCTCTACAACACTCCCGTCAGGAAAAAAAATCCTGTTCCACCCCGTCTTCATCTGCGTCGTCGCATGACACGTATCGGCTTCTCCTTCACGATATCAATCGTACGCTTCCTGGCCTTGTCCCCACGAATGTCATGCGGAGCAAGACGGACGTTCGCACTATCCGCGACACCCGTTCCGGCGGCTTTCGGAGCCAGCACGGTATCCTTCAGCAATTTCCCGTCATTTTCGTTCTTTGTGACAGGCTTGGCATGATACCGCACCATCACCATTCTGTTCAGGGACAGACAACCGAAAGCACCATTGCTGACAGGAATATAAACGTTACCCGAAATATTCCTAATCCTATACTTACGGAACCTCTCAGGACATACATACCTCACCTCGTGGGGCCCGTTTCCACCAATCCGCTGCGATACACCGGCAATACTGTCGTTCTCGAAAGTTACACGCAACAGCGCATAGGCATCCTCGGCACCGTAAGCCGAGAAGAACAGCGTCTCGAAAGCCCACATCAGATTATCTGCAGGATGATACGTCGTATCAGCATCCAGGGTGAACGTATAGATATTATCCAACTCATTCGCCAGCAATATAGCATGCGACCTCAGCGTCCACACGTTAGCCGTATCACCCTCTGTCTTCAGGTTCGAATACATACTCTGCTCCTGATGCTCAACACCCACATCCTGTGCCATGATGTCAAGACGTTTATAGACATTCAGATATATATCGTTGAATTTCTCCGAGTTACGGCACCAATATACAAGTGATGAATCAAGTTCAGCACGACTTACCCCATGCTTTCTCAGAGCAGACTCGACCATCAAGCACATATTCTCGTCCCGATTACCAGGCATCTGCTCTGCCATAGCCTCGGCCAGATGATAGTCAACCAGGACATCCTCCATCTTCCCACTGGACAGCACCCCATTCGGAATCCCCTCACTACACGAGGCAAACACCATCGCAACGGCAGACAAAATCACGAGAACTCGACTCACCGCACAGACAATTAGCTATCGGACTTCATATAATACTTTCGGCAAAACAGAATCAATGCCGTCACGCCACAGGTGATGCTCGAATCAGCAATATTGAATATCGGAGAGAAGAATATAAAATCATTCCCACCGCATACAGGCATCCAGTCAGGCCAACGCCATTCGACCAAGGGGAAATATAGCATATCCACCACACGGCCATAGAACAGCGACTCGTAACCCGTCCCCCACGGCACAAACTCAGCAACCGAAGGATAAGGCGGATTATTGAAAACCATGCCATAGAACATACAGTCTATGATATTACCCGCTGCACCTGCCAGTATCATGCTCAGGCAAACGACATACACCCATCCGGTACCACGTCTGATGACACGCATCATATACCAGGCAATCCATCCTACGGCAACGATGCGGAACGATGTCAGGAAAATCTTGTCAACCAGCTCCATGCCGAAAGCCATACCGTTGTTCTCGACAAAAGCAATCTTGAACCACCCCGTAACGTCAATCACCTCGTGCAGAGCCATGTGCGTCTTGACCCATATCTTGACACACTGGTCAAGACATACAATACCCAATATGAGCAATGCCGAAGCTAGAAACTGATTCCTTATCCTTCGATTCTTCACCTGCAATGCCAACACTAACCTATTCTGTTCACCTTAATCTCGGTACCCTCCAGGACAATCTCGTTAGCCAACACCTGACTGGCAATATAGTCACGGTTTGCAGCCAGACAGGCACGGTTGTCCTGGGTATCGGGCAGGGTCAGCACAATACGGTCCGAAATCTCGAACCCACTGTCCTTACGCAACTGCTGTACGGAACGTATCAGCTCACGTGCCAAGCCCTCCAGACGCAGTTCCTCGGTCACCGTCAGGTCCAACGCAACCGTCAGCGTACCTTGATTCGTCACGCTCCAGCCCGGAATATCCTCGCTGTATATTTCGACATCTTCCAGCTCGATGACGACATCCTGGCCATCAACATTCAATGCAACGCTTCCGCCCTCAAGCACGGCAATCTGCTCCTGCGACATAGCAGCGACAGCAGCAGCGACAGACTTCATCTGCTTGCCAAACTTCTTACCCATTGTACGGAAATTACACTTAACCCTCTTGACCAGCATACCGTCACCCTCGACAAACTCAATCTCCTTGACGTTCACCTCGTCCAGTATCAGCCTGCTCATAGCCTGGATGCGTAACCGCTGTTCTGCATCCAAGGCAGGGATAGCCACACGCTGCAAGGGCTGCTTGACACTAATCTGCTCCTTCTTGCGCAGAGAGTGAATCATGCTCGTTATCTGCTGAGCCAGAGACATACGCAATTCCTGCTCCTGGTCAATCAGAGACAGGTCACACTTGGGGAACTGAGCCAGATGCACACTCTTCACATCCTTATCGCCGCATGCCTCGTGCAAGTCACGATACAGCATGTCGGCATAGAAAGGAGCAATCGGAGCCATCAGCCTGGCAACAGTCTCCAGACAGGTATATAGCGTCTGGTATGCCGACAGCTTGTCAATCGTCATTTCATCACCCCAGAAACGCTTCTTGGACAGACGCACAAACCAGTTGCTGACATTGTCGATGACGAAAGCCTGAATCAGACGACCTGCACGCGTTGGCTCGTATGCTTCGTAGCAAGACTCAACCTCGCGCACCAGCGTATTCAGCGAAGACAAAATCCAACGGTCCATCTCAGGACGCTCTGCAGCAGGAACACCAGGCTCCTCATTGCACCATCCATCTACATTGGCATACATTGCCAGGAACGAGTAGCTCTGATACAGTTTGCCAAAGAACGAACCCGTAACCTCCTTGACACCGTCGGTATCAAACTTCAGGTTATCCCACGGCTGCGAGTTGGTAATCATATACCAGCGCACAGCATCACTGCCATACTGCTCGATAGCCTCAAACGGATTAACCGTATTGCCCAAATGCTTGGACATCTTCAGTCCGTTCTTGTCCAGCACCAGACCGTTCGAAATAACAGCCTTGTAAGCAACGCTGTCAAACACCATCGTAGCAATGGCGTGAAGCGTAAAGAACCATCCGCGCGTCTGGTCAACACCCTCGGCTATGAAGTCTGCAGGATAACACTTGCCGCTGTCCAGCAGTTCCTTGTTCTCAAACGGATAGTGAATCTGGGCATAAGGCATGGCACCCGAATCAAACCACACGTCAATCAGGTCCAGCTCACGCTTCAGCACTGCCCCGCTCTCACCCACCAGGAATATCTGGTCAACATACGGGCGGTGCAAGTCTATCCTGTCGTAGTTCTCCTGCGACATGTCACCCGGAACAAACCCTTTATCCTTCAACGGATTGGACTCCATCACCCCAGCGGCGACAGCCTTCTCAATCTCGGCATACAGCTGCTCCAGGCTCTCAATGCAAATCTCTTCTCGTGTCTCGCGGTTACGCCAAATAGGCAACGGAGTACCCCAATAACGGCTACGGCTCAGATTCCAGTCATTCAGGTTCTCCAGCCACTTGCCAAAACGCCCCGTACCCGTACTCTCGGGCTTCCACTGTATCGTTTTGTTCAACTCCATCATGCGCTCCTTGGCAGCCGTCGAACGGATGAACCAACTGTCCAGCGGATAGTACAGCACAGGCTTGTCCGTGCGCCAGCAATGAGGATAGTTGTGCGTATGCTTCTCAATCTTGAAAGCCGTACCCTCGTCCTTCATCTCGATACAGATCATCACATTCAGGTCCATATCTTTCGCAGCGGCCTTCTCGTCATACTTTCCGCCCACGTTATACTTCGGGTCATACGCATTCTTCACAAAGGCACCCTCGTGACGTGCATACTCATCCTTGTACACACATTTGTCATAGAACGCAGGATCCATATCTTCACGCACAAAATACTTGCCCGTGAAATCAACCATAGGACGTGTGTCACCAGCCTTGTCAACCACAAACAGGCTCGGTATGCCCGCATCCTTGGCAACCTTGGCATCGTCCGCACCAAAAGTCGGTGCAATGTGCACGATACCCGTACCATCCTCGGTAGTGACATAGTCGCCCGGGATTACGCGGAACGCCTCATCCTCCTTAACCACAATCTCGTCATTCTCAATTGCACAAGGCTTAATCCATGGCATCAGCTGACGGTATTTCAGCCCCACCAGGTCAGTACCCTTGCCGCGCCACAGGATTTCCAGTTCCTTGCCCTCTTCAGCCTGGAAATAGGCAGCAAGACGAGATTCGGCAACAATATACACAGCCTCCTCGTCCGAATACGGGTTTCTGCCCTTCACAGCAACATAGTCAATCTTGGGTCCCACACACAATGCCGTGTTCGAAGGCAATGTCCACGGAGTTGTCGTCCAAGCCAGAATATAGACAGGCAACTCACAATTATGAATTATGGATTGTGAATTATGAATTATTCTAAACTGAGCCGTTACCGTAGTATCCTTCACATCACGGTAGCAACCGGGCTGATTCAGCTCATGCGATGAAAGACCCGTACCTGCAGCAGGACTGTAGGGCTGAATCGTATAACCCTTGTACAGCAAATTCCTATCATACAACTGCTTCAGCAACCACCACAGACTCTCGATATACTTATTGTCATACGTGATATACGGATGCTCCATATCCACCCAGTAGCCCATACTGTGACTCAGGTCTGTCCACTCACTCGTGTACATCATCACATTCTCGCGGCACTTGCGGTTGTACTCGTCAATGCTTATTGTCTTGCCAATATCCTCCTTGGTGATACCCAGTTCCTTCTCGACACCCAACTCCACAGGCAGGCCATGAGTATCCCAACCTGCCTTGCGCTTGACCTGATAACCCTTCATCGTCTTGAAGCGGCAGAACACATCCTTGATACTGCGTGCCAGGACATGGTGAATACCGGGATGACCGTTAGCCGATGGAGGACCCTCGAAGAAAATAAACGAAGGACAACCCTCACGCTCAGTAATACTCTTGTGGAACACATCTTCCTCATCCCACTTCGCCAACACCTCGCGATTAACCTCGCTCAAGTTCAGCTTTTCGTGCTTGGCAAACTTACCCATATATCTTATTAAATTCAATTTTTATTAGACAAAATCGCACGCAAAGATACAAAAAATCACAAATAACACAAAAAAATGGACTACCTTTGTAGTCGTAAAGCAACAAAACCATAAAATTCATTCCAACTATGAAAAGAAAACTGATGACATTAGCAGCCATATTACTGGCAAACGCATACTCCCCTGCACAGGACAGCATACCATCATACATACCTCAGGACCAGTTACCTGCTCTTATCAACATAATGCCGGCACCACCCGCCTTCGACAGCCCCGAGTTTGGCAACGACATGATATGCTACTGCTGGGGCAAGCAACAACGTCAAGACAAGGAACGCCTTGCTGTCGCCATTGCCGATGCCGAATGGGACAACCACGTCAAGGTCTATGCACGCTGGCAGGAAGCCTTCGGCCTGGAAATTACACCCACAGGAACACCACAGATTTGGAAACTGTTGGAAACAAGCCTCGCAACAACCGACCCCATGCGCATCCAGACGAAGACATACTACAAACGACAACGCCCCTTCGAGCGATTTGACGAAACAATGCCATCGCACGAAGAGGACGCTTTGCGAGGCGAAGGCAGCTACCCCTCGGGACACAGCCTTCGCGGTTGGACAATATCACTTATTCTGGCACAGGTTGCACCACAGCGTGCCACCGAAATTTTTGTTCGCGGCTGGGAATACTGCAACAGCCGCGTTATTGTAGGAGCTCACTGGCAAAGCGACGTTGACGCAAGCCGAACGGCAGCCAGTGCAGGATACTGTGCCCTGCAGGGCAGCAAGGCCTTTATCACCCAGATGCATAAAGCACAGGCCGAATACAAGGCCAAGACCACCCAGGTACACGTCAGCACGAGAAAGCAACGGTGAGTCCTGCCATCACGATGCTGACCATCGACATCAGCTTAATCAAAATGTTCAGCGAGGGACCACTGGTATCCTTGAACGGATCACCCACGGTGTCACCTACGATTGTAGCCTTGTGAGCGAACGAGCCCTTGCCTCCGAAGTTGCCCTCCTCGACCATCTTCTTGGCATTATCCCAGGCACCGCCGGCATTGGCCATGAATACAGCCAGCGTAAAGCCTCCGGCCAGACCGCCCACCAGCAAGCCCAGCACACCGGCAACACCGAGCACGATACCCACGACGATGGGTATTGCAATAGCTAACAACGACGGGAATATCATCTCGTGCTGTGCAGCACGTGTAGATATCTCGACGCACGATCCATAATCAGGCGTTGCCTTACCGTCCAGGATGCCCTTGATTTCGCGGAACTGACGACGCACCTCTTCAACCATCTTCTGTGCTGCACGACCCACAGCCTCCATAGTAAGACCGCAGAACAGGAACGCAGCCATGGCACCGATAAATGCACCCACCAGCACACGCGGATTCATCAGGTTTACCTGGAAATAATTCATAAAGTCCGGAATCGTAGCCTGCGAAGCCGAAATCACCTCGCCCTTCAGGTTAGTCAGCGTCGTACCTGTACGCTCCATCGCAATCTTAATTTCCTCGATATACGAAGCCAGCAAAGCCAGAGCCGTTAGTGCGGCAGAACCAATGGCAAATCCCTTGCCAGTGGCAGCAGTGGTGTTACCCAGGGCATCCAGCGCATCAGTACGGTGACGTACCTCCTCGCCCAGTTCGCTCATCTCGGCATTACCGCCGGCATTGTCGGCAATGGGACCATAGGCATCAGTCGCCAGCGTTATACCCAATGTGGAAAGCATACCCACGGCAGCTATACCAATACCATACAGACCATGCGACAGGGCACTGGCAGACATTTCCATATCAAACCCGTTGGCACACAGGTAGCTGAGCATGATAGCCACACCGATTGTAACCACAGGGATACAGGTCGAAATCATACCCGTACCAATACCCTTGATGATAACCGTAGCCGAACCCGTCAGACCAGCCTCCGAAATCTTCTGCGTAGGCTTGTAGCTGTGACTGGTATAATACTCGGTAGCCTGACCGATTATAACACCTGCCGCCAAACCCGATATGACCGAGAACGACAGACCCAGCCAGTTTTCAATACCTAATAAATATAGTATGGCAAACGTAGCAACTGCGATAAGCACGGCAGATACATTAGTTCCAATGGCCAGCGAGTGCAACAGGTCACGCATCGTAGCACCCTCCTTGGTACGCACCAGATATATACCCAGGATGCTCAGGAACACACCCACTGCAGCAATCAGCATCGGAGCAATCACAGCCTTCATCTGCATATCGCCGCTCATTGCAAACGCCGTTGCGCCCAGAGCCGCCGTTGACAGTATCGAACCGCAGTAACTCTCATACAGGTCAGCACCCATACCGGCAACATCACCCACGTTGTCACCCACGTTATCCGCAATAGTAGCAGGGTTGCGCGGGTCATCCTCGGGAATGTCGGCCTCGACCTTGCCCACGATATCAGCACCCACGTCGGCAGCCTTGGTATAGATACCGCCACCCACACGCGCAAACAAAGCCTGGGTCGAAGCACCCATGCCAAACGTCAGCATCGTCGTTGTAATCGTAATCAAAGCCACGCTGTCACCAGAGTAGAACTGACTCAGTACCAGAAACCAGACAGCTATGTCCAGCAATCCCAGACCAACCACCGTCAGACCCATCACGGCACCCGCACGGAAAGCAATCTTCAGTCCCCCGTCCAGGCTCACACGGGCAGCATTGGCAGTACGCGCACTTGCATACGTAGCAGTCTTCATACCAAAGAAGCCAGCCAAACCCGAGAAGAAGCCACCCGTAATAAAGGCAAACGGAACCCATGGGTTCTGCCACTTCAGTACATAAGCCATAAAGGCAAAGATGACTGCCAGCACCACAAAGACCACAGTCACCACCTTGTACTGCTGTTTCAGGTACGACATTGCACCGCTGCGGACATAGCCCGCAATCTCACGCATACGAGGCGAGCCCTCGTCCGCAGCCATCATCGAGCGGAAGAAGCAGAACGCCATTCCCAGTGCCACCACCGAAGCGACCGGCACCAGCCAAAAAGCAAAAGGAATACTCATTGTTGTGTGTATTAGATTTATAGGTTAATTTTATAACATATCACACAAAGGTACAAACAAATTATCACACCGGCAAACAAAAACAGCAACTTTTTCATTTGCCGGCACAAAATCTATCTGGCTCCCTATAAATCATATATATTTCATACACACCTTATGTCTAATCATATACTAACCATATACTAACCATAGCTTAGCTCCCACTCACCTCCCACACATGTTCGCTACTTGCTCGGTACTTGTCCGCTACTTGTCCAGTATATGTCCAGTCATACACTGGACATATACTGGACATATACCAAGCATCTACCGGACGTGTGCTATGGCTGATTGCTTGCTACATGCTTGCTACACTATAGATAAACACTTGTTATATTGGAATTATTCAGGTGATGAATATAAGATTGTCCGTACCGAAAACGTCATCTTACCTTACACTGAGCAAATATATAAAAATTTAAGATGTATAACTTGAATTAGCTGAAAAATATATACATTTGTAATCGGATTTCGCACTCGTGCGGCTTTCATTTGGGTCATTGGCAATACCCGTTAAACGTAATATCCACAAACTAATATATGGTGTCAAGCCTGCGTTAAATGAATAAACTGACCTTATTACCGCGAATTATCATCGCTATACTGTTAGGCGTACTGCTGGGACAATGGATGCCCGAAGCCGGAGTACGTGTGTTCGTGACCTACAACTATCTGTTCAGCCAGTTTCTGGGATTCCTGATACCCCTGATAATTATCGGACTGATAGTGCCAGCCATATCCGAAATCGGGCAATCTGCCGGACGTCTGCTGCTGCTGACCGTAGGACTGGCATATGCCGACACCATAATCGCTGGACTGCTGGGATACGCAACCGGCACGACCCTGTTTCCCTCTCTGGTTGCCCAAAACGCCTCGTTGGCTGTAGATAAAGCCGACAAGCTGATACCATTCTTCACACTGGACATACCACCCATACTGGACGTAATGGCAGCATTGGTCAGCTCCTTCGTCATAGGCATCGGCATTGCCTATAGCGACTCACCGACGCTGAAACATGCCAGTCAGGAATTTCGCACAATCATGGAGAAGACCATCCAGGTGGCAATCATCCCATTGCTGCCGCTCTACATCTTCGGCATATTCCTAAGCATGACCTACACAGGCGAAGCATATCGCATTATTATCATATTCGCCAAGGTTATCTGCATAATATTTATATTGCACATCCTAATCCTGCTGTACGAGTACCTGATTGCCGGCATTATGGCAAGGAAGAATCCGCTGCGCCTGCGGGCAAATATGCTGCCTGCCTGTCTAACGGCACTGGGCACATCGTCCAGCGCAGCCACGATTCCCGTCACACTGCGCCAGACCCTGAAAAACGGTGTAAGTAACGAAATTGCCAGTTTCTGCGTCCCACTTTACGCAACGATACATCTGTCCGGCTCGATGATGAAGATTACATGCTGTGCCCTGACCGTATGCCTGATTAGCGGACTGCCCCACTCGTTCCCACTCTTCATGCACTTCATACTGATACTGGGTATCTGCATGGTGGCTGCCCCCGGTGTTCCTGGTGGAGCCGTCATGGCAGCACTTGCTCCATTAGGTGGAATTTTGGGCTTCAACTCCGATGCCCAGGCCCTGATGATTGCCCTGTACATAGCCATGGACTCGTTCGGCACAGCCTGTAACGTTACCGGCGACGGAGCCCTTGCCATAATCACCGAACAGCTTCACAAGGGTAAGTAAAATACCCCCATCTGGCAGACACCCTCCATATTAAATCACCAAGGGGGGGCGTTTGCGATAAAACCAATACTTTTAATTGTATTTGTGGTAGAAGGATTTGTTTAACCCTTTCTACCACTTTTTCTTGTGCAATATATATACCTTTGCACCTGTTAAATCAATGCGAAAAATTAAGAAATTAACAATACAAATTAAACATAAAATGAAGAAAGTTTTACTAATTCTAACGACAATTTTAACAAGCGTAAGTGCAGTATGGGCAGAGGATTATAGTCAAGGCTATTATACAATGAGCCCGGGAGCAGGTAATTCATACTTTGGTTTTTATAGTTCTAGTAATGCCAATTCAAAATATAGTGGTACTCAAACCAGAGAAAGTGCTGTAGTATTTACTTTTGAAAAAACAGGACAGGATAATGTCTACTACTGGTATGATTGTAATAATAAAAAATATATCTATTCCGATGCTAGCGGTTATTTACAAGTATCTGATAACAAGGAAACAAATAACGACAATTACAAATGGTACATTAAAGAGAATAACGATGGAACCCTTACTATCGCTGATATGACCACTTATAACAACGGTAATCCTATAAGTGGATTGATTCAATTATATAGTGTTAGTGGTTGGTGGGCTTCTAAATGCTCCTTAACATCAAGTGACAACCAAGGTAAAAACACCTGGAAATTAAACCTTCTGATGAAGAAGAATACGCCATACTATATTAGTTTTAGAAGATATTATGGTGCATTTAATTGGTATACTACATATCGTTATCTTCAATATGAAAGTAGCTCCACAAAAATGAAACAGGCTGAAGCCAACAACAAGGACGCTTCTCGTGTATGGTATATAAAGGATGTCGGTAATGGCGCGATCAATCTTTTTGCTGCGTCAGATGCAAATGCAATGGGATATGCCTTAGATGCATCTGAGGGTTCAGACAAGATAAGCACAACAAACCCCGTTAAAAAATTTTATTTAAGACAATCCGACAATTCCGATTATCCGATTGCCTTTCTATCAACAGCAGGAAATAATACTTTGTATATAAGTAATTTTGGCGGCAAGGATATAGATTACCTGGGGTTGTATGGTACACTTGCTGATGACGGAACAAGAATGAAGGTAGAGGAAGCCATCAAATATAAGGTTGTTATAACCAAGCCACAGAGTTTAACTGAGACTCCTACTGTAACATGTAATTTAGCAGGATATAGTGGTCAAGTTGTTCAAAATGAAGGCTCTATTTATATCGGCATAGGTAATACACTTACAACTGACAATTTGACAATACCCAACTATCCTTATTATAAATATACAGTTTCAATTAATGATTATGTTATAACAGTAAAATATTCTTATCACCCCAACAGGGAGGGTATAACAATTCCTGAAGGATGTAATGGATACATCGGTGGAATAACAGATATAAGCGAAACAGAATGGAAAACTCAGGAATATTGGAGTCTTAGTGATAATTGGAACAATTATGGCCCTGGATGTTCTGTTTCTGGTTCTGCTCAAGGTATGTGGAAACCTATTTACCTGCAAGGTATC
>ODAI011151428.1_pt1 | contig 24151 bp, 26 predicted proteins | sample 1539321 | NCBI WGS metagenome assembly ODAI01 (sample SAMN02144231, study PRJEB22623) | gut metagenome | biome: sheep rumen | host: Ovis aries | place: New Zealand | reverse complement strand
GAATACTATCAATTTTATCAGTCGGGCGCATGTCAGACGGTTTTTCATAGGTAAAATGAGGATGGTCGCTGACACGACGATTGTTGACATATTTCTTGAAGTCATCTTCTTGTAAGTGTTTGTCGCCCTCCGATTCAAGACATATCTTTCTCAGTTGAATGATTGCCTCTTTTGCCGTCGGGCTTAGTTTTAGCTTGCTGATTTCCGATTCGAATAGATTCATGGTCGTACCCAAGTAGTATATCCATAGTTTATAAAGTAGATTCATTTTGGGTAGGACGGGTTTCTGTATCTATGGCAGTTTAATTAAAATGTATTTTACTTATGAGTTTCAATCCATGAGTAAATTATGGCAAAAGTAGAACCGACTAATGAGGAAATCACGCTTGACTTTGAAATACCAGAGAGTGGATATTCCTGGACACCAGACCAGTTGAAGGCATTTGATGCCCAGATGAGAAGCGGCAAGATTGACAAGACGATTCTGGCGAAGCTGCTTATCGAGCTGAAAGACTGCCGCAAAAAGTACGGAAACGACTATCCAGTCTCTGAAGCTCTTGGTTATGTGTTTAACGTTGTTATCGACAAGAACCTAGGAAACCAGAAGTGGCGTGGCTACACCCCCGACTGGAAACAGGAGATGCGTGACAGGGCTATTGAACTCCTTATCAAGCACAGCCACAACTTCGACCCTGTCAAGATGCAGACGACAAAGAATGTTGACCCGTATTACTACCTCGCAAAAATCACGTTCTGTGCGTTTATTCAGGCACATAACAAGCTTGCCGCAAGAAGCAAGAAAATTAAGTTTGTTGCTTTGAACGAGGGTACGATGAACAACTACTCTTCCATTGACGAGTTTGCCATTGACGCAAACAAGAAGATTGATGAGGAAGAGAAGAGAGAAAAGGAAAATGCAGAAATTGGCATCACCCCTGATGAGAATGATTTCGCAAACATGCCTGTCGATGACTTGGCTAAACAACTGAATGATGACGATTATACGAACGGGTAATATATGAGACATGAACTCTCAGTAGTCCTTGTTGTTAGGAATGGTGAGGCAAAAATTAAGGAATGCCTGCAAAGGTTGGTAGGACTTGCCGACGAATTTGTTATCGTCGATACAGGTTCTACAGACAAGACGCTTGACATAGCAAGGAAGTTTCAGACGATAGTGCGTCAGCCTGTGATTGTAGATGCTGTGGGTACGCTGTTCATTGACGATGAAGGAAACTTCGACTTCGGCAAGGCTAAGAATTACGGCTTCTCGCTTGCCACGAAGGAATACGTTATGTGGGTTGACGTTAACGACATGCTCGATAACGCCCGTGACGTAAGAGCAAAGTTCGATAAGGCGAGCAACATGTACTCTACCTCGGACATCGTTATGTACACTAGGATAACCCGTACGATGAAATTCCCTCGTGTCAGAATTGTCCGCAGGGAAACATCAAGGTTTATCAACCCGATTCACGAGTATGTTATTGATACGGCTACACCTAGAAAGGTAATTACCTTTAAGAACGAGTTTGTTAACTTCAAACGGCAGCGTGATGTTTCCAGAAACTTGAAGGCTCTGATTAAGTTGTGGAAGAAGGGTCATTCCCTCCGTACAGCATACTACATTGCGACCAGCTACAAGGACACGAAAAACCCAGAAATGGCTAGGCTGTGGTATGAAATCTGCCTAAATGAATTCCCTTACTGGGAGTTTGACGAGACTATTGCTGCTGCAGACTATGTTGTTGCCGATGCTTTGAAGAAAGGCCAGTTTGCGTTTGCCGATGAATTGACTATGGAAATGATAGAGAATATCCCGCAACGTGCGGAAAGCTTCTATTATCGTTACGTATACAATGTAAAGGTAAACAAACTTGAACATGCTTTGAAGTGCCTTGTTAAGCTCCGTGAACTTCCACCCCCGCCAAGAAGCCGAATTGGTATCAACATGAAGGCTTACAACGCCAAGGAGCGTGAAGACCGTATCGAGGAAATCTGGCGTCAAGTCAAGTACAACCACCAGACCATGAATACGGATGCACGGGTTTACGACAGTGTGCAACAGGCCATCGATGCGACCCAGTTCATGCAAACCGTGTATTAGTGGTTGACATTTGCCGACTAAATAACTATATTTAACGGCATGAGTCACTCAAATCTAATTACAAAGAAACAGCTCAGCCCCGACCAGCGCAAGGGGTTGGCTGAAATGCTTACCTTCATGCGTGATGCTTCGCAGAGGGAAATGGTACTGACTGGTGCCGCAGGTACTGGAAAGACCTCCCTCCTTCACGTATTCTTGAAGGAACTTTCCAAAGAATTCAAGAAAATCAAGGTATACTGCACCGCTTACACCAATGAGGCGGTGCGTGTCCTTTCCCAAAGAAGTGGCAAGAATTACGACAAGACCATCAGCGGCCTGCTCGGCCTCAAACTTGAACAGAACGAAGACAAAGGTAAAATCCTTGTTAGGGATGGTGTCTGCCACGCTCGTAAGTATCGTCTCATAGTCATCGATGAAGCCTCGATGATTAATGACGACTGCTATGCAATGATTCAGAGTGTTCTGCGTGATTTTCCCCAGATGAAAATCCTCTATGTTGGCGATGAAGCCCAGCTCCCTCCAGTTAATTTTGCGTCCTCGGTAGTGTTCTCATGTGTTCCTAATATATTCAGGCTGACCAAGGTCATGCGTGTGTCTGAGGACAATCCTATCATCGACCTTGTTACTCCCATCCGTGACCCCAGGAACATGTTCCGTTCAGAAGACTGCTTCGAGCATGTTGACCGTGTGAACGAACGTGGAGAGGGTGTCCGTTTCTATACGGCGAAGAAACCTTTCTTTGAGAACCTTTTCGCCGATTTCATGTCCGAGGAATATAAGAACAACAAGAACTTCTGCCGTCTCCTTGCGTACACCAACAATGCCGTAGACAAGTCTAACTGCTTCATTAGGCGTCATATCTTTGGCAACGAGGTGGAAGAATATACGCCAGGGGATGACTTGATTGTTACGGAAGGATACAGCATTCCGTTGGCTGGGGACAAGACTCTACAGGTATATGCTAACGGCGAACGATTGGAAGTGATTGAAGCCGAAAAGTATACCGAACAGGAGACCAACATCGTTTGTTGGAGCCTGCTTGTGGATAACTACCTGGCCCCATCGAACAAGAGGGAACTCCGTCACATCAAGGTTGTTGCTGCCGAGGGACTTCCTACTTACATAGCATTGAAGAGAAAGTTAATTGGCAAGGCAAAAACACTGTGTGCCGAGATTGACCCTATTACAGGGCATCCTGTACATAACAGGCATGAAGTGTGGCAGGAATACTACGACTTCATCAACTCGTTCTGCTATGTCAATTACAGCTATGCGATGACCATTCATAAGGCACAGGGTTCCACTATCGACAATGTCTATGTCGTCGAGAAGGATATCAACATCTGTGACTGGGACATTCTCCAAAGGAATAAGTTAAAATATACCGCATTTACCCGTGCGGCAAAGAACCTCCATATCCTAAATTAGTCGAAAAAATGTAATTTAATTACAAGATTACATGACTATTTGATATGGACATTACACTTCTGCTGACGATTGATGAAAACGGGACGATGGGAGACGGTACATCGATACCTTGGCATTGCGAAGATATTCACAAGGACATGGAAAAACTTGTCAAGGGGAACACTATTATCATGGGCCGCAATGCTTACAATGAGTTAAAGAGTTTCCGCAAGACCCGTGTGTCTTCCCGCATCCTGTTCTCCAAGTCATTGACTACACGGTTGAAACACACGTCGTACACGACCAATGTGTTTACCGCCTTGACGTTGGCAAAGCGGATTGACAAGCCTGTTTACATCATGGGTGGAAACCAAACGGCGATGGCCTTCCTGAATGAGGGTGTCGTGACGAACATGATACTCTATGTCGTTCCAGGAAAGCACAGTGGCATCAAGTTCGTACCGATTGGCCCAAAAAGCTTCTCAATGACAAAGATTGAACAGAGGGATGGTTATGTCGTGAAACACTTTACGGCAATCCCCAACAGCCAGTTGCCGATTACTCCGCTTGAAGAAATGGATGCCCCTCCATGCAAGAAGCCTGCGTCCCTACTGACACCGAAGGAAGAAGCCGACGTTGATAACATGCTCGCATCTGTGTTTTCGAACGGAGATTACGGCATGGATGACTTGGACGAGGAAAGTGTCAACAAGGCTGTTTACGACTTAGCGAACAATGTTGATGGACTCTATGATATTGTTGGAATTTATGCGAACAACCAGAAGAATATAACGGACAAGTTGAACATGCTGATAAAGCAGGACCAGCAAGTAATCGGCGCCCAGATATCTTTGCAGGAAAGGGTTCGTTCCATTGAAACTTTGAACGAACAGAAAAAGTTCCCACTCGAATATGTTCTCCTTGCCTTGGTAATCATTTCCATTGTGATTGGAATAGTGGGGGTTGTTGTATGATAGGTCTGGTCATCATAAGCAAGAATCAGGTTCCTTACATGGACCAGATGTTGTGCAAGGTGGATGAGATGAGCGTCAAGCCTGACCGTCTATACTACATGCTTGACCGTGAACCGAAGAAAGTACAGGAAGAAGCGGCTGCAATCATGGAAAAACATGATTGTAAAGATTTTGCGAAACTGATGTTTAACGACAAGGTTCCTGACAACGTATATCGACCGATGATGACGCCCGATGTCGATTATTTCCTTGCTGGATATTGCCGCAACATCTGCATAAATGAGGCTTTGGCTGACGGTTGCGACAAGCTGATATTCATAGATGGGGACTGCCTTCCAGAAGGCGACATAATCAAGGGATACGACGAATACTTGTCAAGCGGCAAACCCATTGTCCTTTGCGGAAGACGTGACGACTTCGGATTCGGCTACACAGACCAGAGGGAACATAACAAGTACAAGAACATCTTCCGAGACCCGTTTACTAATATAGACGAGGAAGCTCCTGTTCTTGATTCTGCAGTTCTATGGTCATGCAACATCGGAATGAACAAGGCCGCCATCGAGCGTCTCATCAAAATCAACAGTACGCTCTACGGTTACAACTGTGTATTTTCTCCAATTTTCAGTGGATGCTGGGGTGGAGAAGACGGGTTCCTTGGTATAGAATGCTTCTATGACAAAGAGATAATCCTGGCCGGGCTTGGTGTTCCTAGGACTGGAATTACGCATATTCATCATGAAAGACCTAAGGCAAAGTATGGGCACGCCACGTTCATAGAAGCGCTCAGGAATGCAGTCACTGCACACAGATATCTATTGGAAAACTACGAGGTATAACATGGCCGAAATTACTCCTGAACTTAGAGAAAAGATTATCAAGTCCTTTACGGACGAACAGAGAAAAGTGTATGACAACCTTGTAGGAAACAAGAAACGCCTTCAAGATGAATTCAAGTTTTGCCGTCAGGCTTATGGCGACGTGATTGACGTAATCAACAAGAAGGAATGCGGACAACAGGTCAGACTGTTCCTTCGTAATGTAAGCGACTACTTCCAGCGCCGCATGACCATTATGGAAAGAAGCCTTGAAGTATTGTGCGGACCCGATTTCGTCAAGGAGGTTAAGAATGCCAAGGATTAAAGTTGACTACCAGTTTCCTGCCGAAGTTATCGACACTAACCGTCCGACACAGGATGGTAACTGGTATACCGTTGATACGGTAGACCACATTGTTGACCAGGTTAACCGTAACCAGAGGTTCATCATTCAGGAGTTCAACCCGATTGAACGCCAAATAAAGAAAGTTCCTCTCAATGTTGTTTGGGAAGACCAGGTCATGGGTCATTGCGTCGATGCGAAAAATGTCGATGGAAAACTGATTATGACATTCAAGTGCGAATCCAATAAGTTCGGCAAGAAGCTGATGAACATTTGTGAAAGCTACGGTCTTAAAAACCTGAAAATCTTTCCTGTCGGTGAAGGAATTCCAGTAGAGCAGGATGGAAAGAAAACGGTCACCCAGTACAAACTTAAATACGTTGCGTTCGAGGGATAACTATGATTATCGCTAGATACAAAAGAAACAACATTTCTGACTACCAGAATATCTTCGAGAAGATTGGCATTTTCATTATCAACCAAATCCTCCGCCTGATGGCTGACTTTAAGCTGTACAACATCGAGGCGAACACCTTCAATGTGCGTATCATTGTTTGGCTTGTAATCTTCATGGTTCCAGTGATGCTGATGATTGGCATCGCTATGGCAGCCTGTATTAAATTCATTTTCTTTTAAGCCTATGTGTAAATACTGCGACCACGAAACAAACGAAGAAGCCAAGCGTTTCCCCTTGTTTGATGACAATGGTAAGGCCGAGGCTTTTATCGACGAAGACAACTACCTCTCTGTCTACACAGACAATGGTGAATGGGTAGGTGTAGCAATCAAGTGTTGCCCCATGTGCGGAAAGCCGTTGAAAGGAGCTACCCAGTTTGATGATTAGCCTCCCGTATTGACCTCTTGACAAAACGACATCAAGAGGTTATTTTTAGTGTATTGGAGATTTTGCTATGAATGACGAATACGAAGGCTTGGCAATACAAGAAGCACGAAAGTTGGTTCAGGATAAGATGAACCGTACTGGAATGGTTAGCCGCTTGATTGAATTCGGGATTACCCCAAAATTGACAAGATGGGCGTTCATGAAGGATGACAAGCCAACGCTTGATTGGGGCATTGCGTACATGAAGTTTATTTCCGAGGATACATACTGTGTTGGTATGTATCATCTTCCTACAAATCGTATTCTAATTTCAAGACTTTCTATTGGTCCAGGTGGTGCCCCAGTCTTTACTAAGTTTTCTCATCAGATGGACGAATGTCAGTCGGCTGATGAATTCTACGAGAGATTACCGAAGCTGGTTGAGTCTTTTATTGCGGCTAGTGAAGAATACGACAAAGCTATTGACGCGCAGAGAGTTAATGAATACGTTAGAAACTGTATTCAGAAGACGAAAACGAAAATGCCATATTACTTTGATAAGTGCCTTCAACAGAGATTACGGAATGGCATAGGTTCTACCACTGACTGTGAAACTGTTGAAGAAATGGAAGCCAAACTGATGTCTGCAGATTGGTCTCCGTGGATTGATACGAACGGTGTGCTGTCTCCTTGTTGCAAAGCGTTTTTTACGGAAGATATTCCTGGCTATCATGGCATGCTGGATATCGACCAATTCCCTGATGATGCTCTCTGCTATTTTAACGACTTCAAGAAAACGGGTTTCTTGTCTTTGTGCATGAAGACTGACCAGCGTGAACGAGTTGACTTTACGATTTTGATTACGGGTCCTGAAGAAGGTATCGGCGATTGTATGTACACCTTCCATCCTGGCAATCCTGTCCCTGCTTCTACCTTCAAAAGCGGCGAACTGAATGAAGAAGGACAGAAGAAAGCGTATCAGGATGGCGACACGATTACCGTAAAGGAAGCCAAGGAACTTGGTTTTAAACACGTAAAGGCAGAGTAAGAGGTAAATTATGAGAGACCCCGAAAGACTCGACACGTTCTACGACCAGTTGAAAAAGGTTCATAAGGAAAAGTTTTCTGACTGGCGTTTTGGCCAGTTTATGTCGAACTTCCTTGGATGGCTCGCTCAGAAGCGAGATATATTTTTCCCCGAGGAAGACGAAATGTTAGTCTACCTGAAACAGTATGCCCGTGGTCTTAAAAAGCCAAATGTGAAAAAAGCATTGGAAAAAGTAGTTTTTAAGTAGGAATATCTTGACATCCGTATTCTTTTTTGTTAAATTTGCTGTCATGAATAACGCAAACTGGACAAAATACTTTATTCCCCCTTTTCATAACGACGCTATCTGCGTTGATACAATATGGGATTCTAGTGGCAATCGCACGACGAATTCTAAGTCAGAAGCTGCATTCAATGGTTCAGCTGATGCTTATTTTCAGGCAATTGCTGCGGCAATGAACGCTGTGCTGAACGGTACTGCACTTCCTCCTAAGATGTCGTTCGGGCATCCTGTCTATGAGGGAAGCCAGTGTGATTCAGTCGTTAAATTCAAGGCAGACGGACAGGAAATTGAAATTGATATTCGTGGTTGGGGATTTTTGACAGGACGTAAGCGGCTCAATCCATATGACGCTGCTGTCATACAGGATGAATACGGTAAGTTCATCGTGGAGTGTATAAAGTCGATTAACTCGGATGAGTAGGAAGGTTACCAATGATAGTGCCGAAGATTGAGTTTCCCCTTATCCTCGAAAAAACAGGTAATCCGTACAAGTGGGTTTCCCTGCATCCAGATGCAGACACTCTGAATGTACCGAACATTTCGGATAGTAGTGGGCTCTATCTTTTTACGTTCAATGGTGATAGTTATCATCTTGTACGTCTTGCTTCAGACACTCCGTTGGTAAAGTTGTCATATCTCAATTTTACTCATTGGTTTACAAAACCTATTAAGAATAGCGATATTCTCGACAACCACATTTGCCCAATATGTATGGACTATGGGGTTGAATATTTGGTCAGTATCAAAGAGAATTGGCACTTTATCAGCACGGAAAGTTTGCTGCGTGACAATAACCCAATAAAATATTGGGTTAAAGAAAAAGACCTATTTCCTATCCGCTAGGAGAACAAATTATGGAAACGCTGTACATTCTCATGTTTCGCCAAATCTTCAAGAGGTAATACTTATGGACAAGGAAGATGTAATTGACATTATCCTTCGGGATTTCCAGCCTAATAAAACACGGGAAGAGGTACGTCCTTTTGTTGAACAATTCTTGGCATGTACGCCAGAAGAAGTTCTTGAAGATATGGACGAGTGGGATGCCGCAGAGGCTATTGCCGAATGTGCATGGTGATTATGAAAACATCGAAAGACATTGTCGAGAAGTTCGGCATTAAGGAAGATAAAAAGACAATCGTCAACGCACTTATTGCGCTTGGTTTTAAACGATGCACTAAAGGTCTTTATAAGGGAGAGTACATCTACAATGTCAAAGAACCGTTCTCCCTACATATAACTTTCATCAAAAATGAATTTATTGGTGCCCAGGTACGTATAAACGCCCCAAGTTATATTGACGCATTTTTTGGTTACGAAACCGATACTGATGCACTGCTGTGTTTGAGCATAGCACCGAGCAATATAGGTAGGGTACTCCCTATTGCAAATAAGGCTATGCGAATCGTGAACGGTCTAAACACCAAGTTTTCTAAAATAGTATCAGACATTAATCGATTCGGGGAATTGAAGTAAGTCTGGTTTATAGTTTTTTGAACAATAGACGTAGTCGTGGTGTTGTCTTCGTTGATACACTAAACCCCTGATGTTTCCAGTATTCGAACGCACTGTCGTCAAATGCCATCAGGGTTATGTACTGACAGTCGTGCTTTCTAGCGTACTTGAACACGTAGTCCAGCATTATGTTTGAGAAACCATTTCCCTGTGCATCGGTTGCAACCTCAAATTCCTTCAGGTATAGGTTACGGGTCTTTTTATCTTCGATTTGTGCACAGGCAAGCCCGACGATTACTTCCATGCTAGTGAACACCATCCACTCGCCTGTGTATTCCATGGTCTTAGCTTCGTCAATGATTTCGTTTGCCGTTTTACCATCAAGACGACTTTCATCTTTTTCATAGCAAATCATCGGAAACCGTTTGATGATGTCCATATTGGAGAGGAGTTTCTTGACCTCTGCGGTGGTATGTAGTTCTACTTCCATTGCAACCCTACGTGAACAAGTGCTCCATAACAGCATAGTGACCGAAGCTCGTCAGGTTCTCTATAAGGAATTCCTTAATCCGTTCGATGTCCCTGATGAAGTCGCTTGTGTTATAGAACGCAAATGCTTCTTTTGTGTTCATCAGTAGTTTATCCTTTACGTGGTACACCAAGTCCTTGAACGGGCGCTCGTGTAGGATGATATCGTGTAGATAGGTGTCGTGACGGTTCTTTGTGTTCGAAACCGTGTTCAGTGTGAGCTTAAAGTAATCTACAAACGGGAAAATAAGGCCATCCTGACCATCTACCGAGGTGAGTGTACCCGTAGGTATCTGCTGGATACCCTTCTGCATTACATTGTATTGGTGCTGGCGTTCAAGTATGTTTTCGGTTTCACCGAGGATAAAGCTCTTCATGTAAAGAGGATGCTCTATCATGTTGTTCGCTGCGAAGTAGATATATTTAGAAACCATAGGTAAGTTGGTTAGGCCCTGCTATAAACTATATTTTGAAACAGTGATTTTGACATGCTCGACCTACAATTATCAATAAAACAGCCAATGGAAAACGTATATCGTGTTATCGCCTATCCATCTTATGCGAAAAAAGGCGACCCTGGTGTTGCCAAGGCTATGGTTGTCAAGTCGGGAGATACCAATTTCCTTTGTGATTTTTCCGTGAAGGATACTGAACGTGGTCAGGGTATTGGAACACGTATGCTGGAAATGCTGATGGACCAGTTCTATATCAACTGCCTTACGGTCGAGAAGAAAAACGCCATAGCCAAACACATGTATGAAAAGGCTGGGTTTACCCCTGGTGAAGACGTTGATATTACCATTGTTAACCCCAGTGTAAACAGGGAACAGAATTGCATATTGATGTCAACATATCCGTTGAGTGATGATGAAAAGAAGGCGTTGGCAATGTTGTTGAACAAGGTAACGATGAAACTGTTCAACAGTGTCTACATAAATAAATACAACGCATCTGACTTGGATGTAGATGCGTTGGTCGATGAATTAGTGTTGTGATTTACTTGGCAGGTTGAGCTGGTTGCCCACCTTGCGGGTTGGCCTGTTCTTTACCTTGCTGTTGAGCTGGTTGCTGTTTGGTATCAGTTTGTTCACCAGCCAACTTCAATCCGAAGAATTTTATAATCTTCTCGGTAGCATCTTTAGCGTCCTGTTGGTTAATTTGTCCATTTACCATGAAATATGGAGCAACGTATTGCTTAAAATTGATTGGTTCCGCACCATCGATATATGGGCCAATGTTCTTTAAGATGGCATCTCCGTTTTCCTTTCCGAACTTTCCGTCTAGGTACGCTTTGACCTTTTTTCTACACCCTTCTAGGTAGTTCTTAAACATTGCCTGCAGCGTGTTTTTATTAACTTGGTCTTCTTCTATCTTATCAGGAACTTCTTGGCTATCCTGTTTGTTTTCCTGTCCATTCTGCTGTGATTGAGTATTGTCCTGCGACGGTTGTTGTCCCTGTGCTTGGGATTCACCAGATTGCTGTTGAGAATTCTGTTGAGGTTGTTCCTGTGTTGCGTTCTGCGGTTTCTCCGTATTCTGCTGCGTCTGCTGTTGTGTTGGTTTAGACTGTTGCGGAGCAGGCTGTTCTGGCTGCTTTTGAGCTGGCTGCGGCGGTTGTTCTTCGGCTTCCATACAGATATTCCGTATAGCCACGATATCATCCATGACACATCTAGGAATGTTCAATTTGTGAATGCTTGCTTCAAATAAAGTCATAGTAGGTCAGCTCAATCATGAATTCTGACTATAGTTTATATCCAAACCTAGCAGTGTAATGAAAAACCCACGGTTGAAACCGTGGGTTAATTCTAATTGGTTTACTTCAGCGGGTTAGCCGTTTTGGTTTCCACCTTTTTGGGCCCTATATTTAAGAACGGCAGTGCTTGCGGCCAATGCGGCTTGGTCTAGTGCAATCTGCTCGTTTTTACCCCATTTCATGTTTTCATCGAGGTATTTCTTTTCAGCTTCGTCGTAAACCTTCTTTTCATCAGGCGGAAGATGCATGTATGACACCTTTCCAGAATAGGACTGGGTTCCTTGTTTCTGCTGTTTCTGTTTCGGAGCGGCTTTTTGTGCTGGCGTGGTATTGCCGTTTGCCGCTACCTGCTGCCCACCCTGCTGTTGGGCAACTTGCGGCTGTGCACCTTGCTGTTGGCCATTCTTTCTGGCAGCTTGTGCCATACGTGCCCTATATTTCATAAGCTCAATTCTGGCTTGCTGGTCGGCAGCAGGGATTATGCGTTCTGGGTTGTTCTTGAACTTTTCGGCGTATACCTTTGTCCAGTTTTCCTTTGTCTGGTTAAAGAACTTCTTTTCGGCATCATTTTGAGGACCTTTTACGCTAGCTGCCACTTCTGCAACATTCTTGTCGTTGCCTGCGCCCACAGTTGGTTTCATTTCTTTCGGCATTTGGGCGTTGTTAGTATTCTGTGCGCTATTTGCTACATTCACGTCTCGCGATTGCTGCCTTCTCTCACTCGGACTCAACTTGGCAAGACGAGAAACCTGAGCTCTCACTTCATTTGGATTATTTCTCTGATGTTCTGGCGATACACCATAAGACTTCCAAAGGTTGTATTCTACCTGAGAGATTTGCTTGTTGGCCAAGTCCTTATTAGCTTTCGCTGCATCGAATGGAGTATCCAATACATTGACATTGGCTTTCTTACTTGCTACTTGCTGAGTTGGCTTTACGTTTTGGCTAAATGCGTTTGTTACATTCATGTTAGCGTTTTTAGCAGCTTGCAGAGTTTGCTTTCCGATTAGGCCGTCTGCTTTTATACCAAGCTGTTCCTGCATAGGAATGACCTTTTTCTTGGCTTCAGCAAGAAGCATGTTGAATGCCTGTTTGGTTTGACCGTCCATTTTACCAGTTACGTCAATATCTTCCTTCTGTTGAATAGCCGATATTGTCTTTGGACCTAGAAGACCGTCTGCAACGAGATTCGAGTTGGGCATGATTGATTGCAGATAGAACTGGACTGTCATCACATCTGGTCTAAAACTTAGTTTTGGCTTCGGTGCTTCTGCCGCTTGAGCAGGCTGTTCTGCTGCAGGGGCTGCCTCAGTTGAACCTTCATTGTTCTGTGCTTGCTGCGTTTCTTCGGCATTTGCTGCACCATTATTTTGTTCAGATGATGCAGGACCAGATGTGCGAACCTGACTAGGCTCACGGGTTGCACCCTTTGCTATCTGGACTCCCTTGTTTTCCTTGGGTTCAGCATTTTGAGCAGGCTGTTCTTCTGCTGACTTAGTTTCCTCGGTTTGAGCAGGCTGTTCTTCTGCATTTGCTTCTTCTGCCTTAGGTTCAGTCGCATTTCCTTCAGTGGTTTGAGCAGGCTGAGCTTCCTCAGTTTGAGCAGGCTGTTCTTCTGCTGCCTTAGTTTCCTCTGTTTGTGCGGGCTGAGCTTCTGCCGTATTGGTTTCTTCGGCTTGTGCGGGCTGAGCTTCTGATGCAGTGTTTGCCTCAGTTGCCCCTTCATCATTCTGTGTTTGCTTAGTTTCTTCGTTTTCGGCTGGTTCTTCTGCCTTTGCCTCTTCTGCCTTAGGCTCCTCAGCCTTTGGTTCTTCCTTCTTAGGGTCTGGTGTGTTTATGATTTTGATAATGTCCTTGATATCATTAAGAATCGGGGCGTTATTACCTTGGTCCTCAATTATCTGAGCGAACACCTCTTTCCTAAGTTTTGCACTTCCTTCTTTTAGTGTCTTAGGGTCGTTTATCAATTTAATTGCGTCGTTTAGTTTAGTGATAATAGGGTCATCCTTGCCGTATTCTTTTATCAATTTAGGCATGATGTCATTCTTGAGTTTTGTCGTACCTTTCTGTGCATTTGGCTCGTCATTTTTTGCTACCTGGGTCTGCGGCTTGCCACCAGACTTGGCTGCATTTTCCTTTTGTTGAGCATCATACATAGCCTTAGCTTGTTCGGCACTTACGTGCTGATTGAACATGCCTTGATTCTTGGAAACCTTTTCAACGGATTTCTTAACATTATCCGAGGTATCTTCCGCTTCGAGACAGATATTGTTGATTTGCTTGATGGCATCCTTCATGTCAGCTGGGATATGAAGTTTGTCGATTGAGGATTCAAAAAGAGATTTCAGCATATAGGCACCCTATATTGTATTCTAAACCTAGTTTATACCATTCTTTACTATATATCTAAGCGGCTAAGCATGGTTTGGGCTACAGTTTCGAGCCGTTCCCCAGAACCCGCACCATACGTTTTCTCAATCATCGGACGGTAGTGTTCTTTTATCCGCTTCATTACAGCCGCATGTATTCCTTTATGGTCCATGTCTTCGGGAAGATTCCTGCTAACATCCGTTATAGCCTGTCTTGCTGTATCACTAATAGCTTTCTCCTCTTTGCTCTTCCTAGCGGCATCTGCTTGCATTTTTTCGAATTCGCCAATAGGCGTTCCACCAACGTCGCTTTCCAGGCACACCTTTCGCAGTTCGATTATACTGCGTTTGGCTGTTGGGCTGATGTTCAACTTCTCGATTTGTGATTCGAATAGGTTCATGGTAATTTCTCCTAATTGGCCTCAACTGTATTGAGTGCTATCATTGTTTCACTAAAATTGGTCTTGACACCGAACATTCCCTTGTCGCCCTTGTCATATAGGGCAAAATAGAACGAATAGATGGTTTCCTTGTTCGGGTGGATAACGTCAGATACAAATGTCTTGTACTTGCTTGACGTATGGTAAGTAAAATACAGCCGCCCGTTCATCATTCCCCAGTCGAACCAGACCTCGCCTGCTGGAATGACTGTTCCATCCGCAAGAGTAGTCTCGTCATTGCTGAGGTATTGGAAGATAGTATCGCCTGGGACATCCTCGACGAACTGTATGGTAGCCTTGAAAGTGTATGACGACTCGATATCGCCGTTGGCGTTGTCACCGAACCAGTTGAGGATTTTGCTCCAATCTACATAATCTTCCACTGCGTAACCACCCTCTACTTCCTGACCATTGCCAGGGGCGATGTTTGGAATGAACTTTCTCGTGTCGTCGTTGACGGCAACGAAGTCACGTCCAAATCCACTCAGGTCGCTCTCGTGAGGGGTGTCGTAATCGAAGTTGAAACGGAGTAGGTCAAACGACGGCACTTCTGCTGGTTTCGTAATATCATCCGTAACCGATTCGCAGTAGGTGTAAATAGGTATGCCATTTGCATCAAAATCATCTGGGAGAACCTTGTAATCTGTATTTGGGTCGTCATAAGGAATGTCGCCAGATACATAGACTTCCTGTTCTACGGTTTCCATTATCATGTTACCGTTCTCGTCGAACATGTTTTTCCCATTTTCGTCAAGTTTGGCACGTTCAACCGTTTTTACAGTAGTGTCCTTATTGTACTCGTCCACACCACACAGTTTCAATCCTTCATGGTAAGTCGTTGTCGTGAAACGGTCGAACAGTAGAAGCTGTTTGAGGGAGACATCTTCATAGTATTTACTCCCATCAGCATCCTGTTTCTGCATCAATGTTGTAGACAACGTATGCAAGATTGAGTAGCCTTCCCTGATACTCGGACATACGGTTTCCCACAGCTTTTTCTTCTGCTGGATAATCTCGCTCGGGTATACCAAGAGTTGTTCCCTATGGATGATATCCTCGTCGATATGGAAGTTCATCTCGGCGTACTTAATCATCTCTGGTGTTTCATACGGCCTGTGGTAAACACCGTAGCAGGTAATCGGGTAAGTGACCTTGTACACCTGCTGCTGTGCGTCGGAGTCGGTAACTTCCTCGTTTAGTTCAGTCGTATTGCTGTTGATTACCACGACCACTGGTCTAGGTATCTCTGGTGCGAAGTCCCACTCCTTGATTACAATAGTCCTGTACTCGTTGAAGTAGGGTTCGATATTCTCTTTTATCTGGAAGATGTCGGAGATATTGTCAGCCATGAACTGCAACTCGAAGTTGAAGGTGTATGGTGTTGGCTGGATATCTCTAATCCATCGTTCGGCTGACTTGCTGAAAATCTCTCTAGCATAGGTAGGCTGCGGCCTATTGTTCGGGTCAGGTGCGTTGCTTACAAAACGGATTGCCCCTATTGGATAGGGTACGGTCATCTGCTTGTACTGGGTCGATGACCAGAAGTTCGTAAAGTTGGCGTTATTGTGGGTGATGATGGGAATTTTGGCACTCCTTGAGTACGTCGTACGGTTCATGTCATCGTACTTGTTGACATACATGTTATTGAACATGTCGATAAGTCCAATAAGGATTTTCTCAATAGTGCGAACGTAGTAAAATGGTCTCATAAAGCATCACCTAATCATCGAATAGTTTATAACCTTTCGGGCTGGTCTGGGGGAAACCCGACTTTATAAACTATTGCTGAATACCAATGGATGTTTGCATGACCATCGAAGAGCAATTCCGTCAGGCGGTAACTCGGCTTGACCTACCAAAAGCACAGCTAGAAGCAATTTGCGACCTTCACTCCGCAATTTATGAAGGTGTTGACTGGAAAGGAATATATGACAAATTGTCTCATCTTGATGATTACCCTAAGGTTAGTAAGGCTATTAAGATTGGTGCTGCTGCTCTCATGGGTTCTTCCCCAATAGGCGGTATATACAACACTGACTGGGATGAGATGAGCAGGTATTTTGGTGGTGACAAGAGTATCGAACAAGTCATGGATGAGAAGCAGGATATCAACGAGAAGAAGTATCCGAATCTTCCAGAAAGAACTGAAATGGACGATGAGGCTTATGTCTACAATCATGCCACTGTTCCGAATGATGAGAACTCTGTGGCTAAAAAAGATAAGGTGGATACGATTGCATTGAATCAAGGTGGGGCAGGACGGAAAAATCTCAGGGATAGTTTTGATGTGCAGTTCCCTGACAAATCTGATGCTACATCAACCGAAGCTGCTCTAAGAAAGTTTGTTGAAACTAACCTTTCTTGGAACTTCAAGTCATCACATGACAAATCTCAGCAAGATGCCCACATTGACCGTGTACTGAGTGCGGTCAAGAAGACTGCTGCGATTACTTCGTCTAGGGGTATAGGTGAGGCTGAGCTGATTGCCCTCATATGTGTTGAGAGCATGTTTGACGACAAACCCAATACCCCTTCATACAAAGGGATTGCCCAACTTGGGAAGGACGCAATTAAAGATGCGATATTGCATGCTGGCGAGTTTGGTTTGGGTAATGCTCCAATGAGAAATCCAGAGATTGTTGAAGATGCAATCAACATGGCGGCTAGCTACTTGCTGTATATCATGTATGATACCGAACGTAGCAATGTGGTCAATATGGTAAATGGTAAGGAAGATGATGACGACCGTTTTGGAGACATGCGGTTTGTCTTCGCATGCTACAACGGTGGAATAGGAGTCGTAAAGAACCAGTTCGATAATGGCAACGAGGTAAGTATCCCTCAGCTGTATCGCAAAGTCCTTCGCAAGGAGATGGATGCTGACCAGGCTATAGAAGTGAAAGCTAGCATGAAAGAGGCTCTAACCTACCCGTCTAAGATATTAAAGGTTCTTGATTACCTGAAAAGTATTGGTGTGCCGACGAATTTCGATTCAACTGATGTTAATTATACCAAGAATAAGAAGAGGAAAGCTAATTGAATTACTTGGCTATCTATTACGGTATCATAAGGAAGGCACAAGAAAGGGAATATGTAATCGGGGAACTATGCGAAAAACACCATATAACGCCAGTTTCCTGCGGTGGTAGCAACAAAAAGACCAATCAGGTAGAACTTACACTCAAAGAGCATCATATCTGCCATCTTCTCATGCTTCGTGCTGGCATCTGTACGACATATTATTTTTCCAGACTTTCGTCAAAACAATATATTTTTATGAAGACTCTGGAAAAAGCAAAGTATGAACGCAGCAAGCACAAACAGAAAACCCGAAGACGTTATAAGGCTAGCAAAGTATCTATTGTTTAAGTATGCCCCAATTACGCATACAGTTCTCGGATATGCCGAGTTCGTTTTCGACGATGTCAATACTGTGGCCAGCTGCGTAGATGACGGAAAACTGTATGTGAAGATTAACCGTGACTTTGCGACTACGATTGAGCCACAGGAACTTGCTGTCATCTTCTATATCGAGTCAGTTCGTATTGGACTAGGCCATGTGACCACCCGTCTATACAGCGACAAGAAGATATCCCTAATGGCATCCGACCTTATTGCCCTAAGGATGGGACTATGCTCAGACATAGGGGTTAACAACTCGGCTTATGGCAAGATTCTTGCTAAGGTATCTAAATTGGAAACCAATGTAAACAACCTGTATTACAGCAAGTTCTACAAGGAGTATGATTACCGAAATGCAAGCATTGAAATCCTATACAAGCTGCTAACCGAGGGTAAGAATGGCGGCCAGAACAACGATGGGAATAAGGGTGAGGATTCCAGTGAAAAGAACCCGTCTGGTGGCATGTCTACCTACCTGAATGACGAAACTAGGGCCGACCAGTGGAATGCAGAACGCAGTGTAACGGAGGCGGTTGAACAGGCCGCTGTAAACGGGGGAGGAAGCTGGGGTACTGCTGCCGCAAACGGCGTAATCAGCATGCTGTCTAATGCCGAAAAGTCCGTTGACGGTCGTACCATAATCAGGAAGTTTGTAACCCAGTCCATAGAATGCGGTTGGAGAGAGTGTCGGTTCAAGAGAAACCGTCGATTTGACCTGTTGTACCCAGGCCATGTTGCCGAGTACAAGGCCAAGTTGCTGGTGGCCGGTGATGTTAGCCGTTCCATGCCTACAAGTGCCGTTTCTAGGATAATTTCGCTGATTTTGGCTGTCGGCAAGAATGTGGACATAGATTATTGCTGGTGGAACACCCAATGCACAAAGCCAGTACACCTGACCCCGTTGATGCGAAAAAGGAAGCAATTTGCCGTTTCGACTGGAGGTGGAACCGACTGCAACTGCGTTTTCCGCATGTTGGACACCTGCCGCACAAGGTATAACGGTATCATCATTGTAAGTGACATGGATTTCTACCCCGAACTTAAACTGGCCAAAAGATACAGGCCTGGAAAGATATTGTGGGTGAAGACAAGGCCTGAGCTAGACCCTCCGAAAAAATATGCCAAAAAAGTAGTTGACTTGAATGAATTGGAACACTAGAAGCCAAATATGCTTTTTGTGCATGATTATAAACTATTTTTGATTGAATTTATCGGCTAGACTATGACATTGGAACGACTGACGAAAGAAATCGACGTATTGACCTACAATGCAAGAAGCGTGTTGAACGCCATGATTAGGTCGGTACTCAGATATGGCACATCAAACGGATACACTGTTACAAAGAGTTCCGTCGAACTCAAGCTGACAAGGAACGACATCTATCTCCTTTACAGGCTGTACAATGAATGGGCGGGTCTCGGCTTCGGGAAGGATACTTTCGAGGCTGCATGTGATAACGTCCGTGAAAAGTTCATGCCTGCTGCGAATGCAAACCCGCTGCTGGTCGCCGATGCCGATAATGACGAACTGCTCCATGCGGTCGTTACCCACTCGAAGATAATGTACCTGAACTCCAGTAACAAGAAAGAGAATAACCAGTACTGGATAGACCAGATTATCAACGCAGCCGACAAGACTTACATTCTGAATTCTTCCCCCATTCCAATCAACCTGAGGACACCCGTGTTCGATGAGAACATGGAAGTGGACAAGTATTCCCAGTACGAGACCTACTTGCTCCCTATGGGCTACTACATGTCCCTTATCCTCGGTTCGGCTGGTGACGAGGTTGACCACGTCGCTGGCGGTAGGAACTGGTGGTTCGATGTTGACAATGAGTTCAAAGTTACCGCCCCATCTGTCGTGTTTGGTGGAGACAACGGAACCGATAGGTTCACATACAGGTGTGCACGAAATGATACGGGCGACATGGCCTCATCTCCTAGCTACAGCCTTGCCTATGGATGGAATACGAAACTGCGTGGAATGTACGGTACTGTTGGCGGAAGGTCTACCTTCGTGTTTGCCGACAATGCCCACGGAATATCCACACAAGGAATGATACAGGGTAGGTATGCAGGTATCTACGCTGGTTTGAACAACCAGGTGCATGAAACCAATGGCATGACCGCAGGCGGTGAAGACCTTGTCGTTCTCGGTAGCCACGGATTTGCGGCAAACCGTTTCAACTGTGTTGGTTACCCAGGTCTCATCTTCAAGGTTCCTAATCTTAAAAAGATTGATACTGAATGTGAAGTCGTTGTAAACGTCTGTGATAGCGATACGTCAAAAACTCTGACGAAGTACAATCCGACAAACATTCTTGACATCTATGACAACCAGAATGAATTGACACCTATAACATGGTCAAACTTTGAAGTTGGTGACCAGGTCATTATCTATGACCAGACGATTAACGGAAAGAACTATCTGAGCTGGTTCGGTGTAGAATTCAAACACCAGATAACGACCATTACTGGAATAGACAAGAGCAACACGGGATTCACAAGGCTCATCCTTAAAGACAACATCAGGTTCAGTGAAGTTGGTGTAAACGGTGGACGAGTCGCAAAGTACAGTTCTAACAAGTACACAAGCTACACTTACGAGTATTCTGGTTCGAGTGCTTCTAAAACACGTAGATACTTCGGTGCGAACTCTACTGCGTTGAACTACCTGACGATAGCCGCTGGTTTTAACCAAACTGTCGTTGGCGCTGCTAACTACCCTGTTGTCAAGCCGAACTTTATTGTAGGAACTGGTTATATCCCAGAAGGCGACGAGCTTCAGACGCAGTATGTCGGTGTAGGCGTGTTCGGCAGTGATGCCGATGGATACATCCACAGCAAGGTGTATCGTAGAAACGCCTTCATGGTGGCCAGGGACTATATCCATGGAGCAACCAGTTCATACATCATGATGGGTATGGTCAATGACCAGAAGCAGACCGATGTAAGTCACTGGGTGGCCACTACGGATAATGTAAATCACCGTGAATTGTACCTGGAAGCGACGGACGGTGCTCTTGAAGTCGCATGCAATGACCCGCATGACAAGACGCTTGACACCAATAACTATCATCAGTATCATACTAGCCATATCGGTCTGTCCAATACTAGGATGGTTCTTGGTAGATTTACGAACCGTTCAAAGGATGCCGACAAGAGTTGCCTTGCTGCAATCAATTTTTACGATAAGAGCTGGTTTGCTGACCATGGAGATGTGAATCCTAATAAGATGCCTAGAAACACGGCTCTCGAACTCTTGGGCGAGAACGCCATCCGTGAATTGAAGACGAACTTCAACATCACTAATGGTTTTGTGACGAAAGACGGCTACATTTGCCATAGCAGATATGCTCCAGAAGGAAGTTATGGCGTATGGAAGGACAACGCCGTTGCTCGCAGCTTGTATTCCGAGAACGAATACATTGCCATAAGCAGTGCTAATACACTGTCGCTGTATTCTGTAAACATGGTCATGCTCGATTCCAAGAGCAGGGTTCATATTGATGGTCCTAGATTGACCATTGACCAGATGACATCAACTATCGGAACGCTCGCGTTGACTGGCGATGCAAAGAGCCATTGCCATGACTGGATTTGCGGTTGTGGATTTGTCGGGGGCAAACAGGAGCCTGACTTTGCCCGTGTGATGTATGGCGGATTCATGATTGCTACGGCAGCTGACGTGCATTATGGATGTACAAAATATATCTTGCCTGCACGTGACGGTACGTGTTGGGGCCTGGATGAATTCTCCGCTGGTGGCTCCGCATCGGCTCACATCTTCTCCTCTGTTGGTGGAAACAACTCGCAGATTCCTGGTTACGACACATCGTGCAGCACAGAATCGGTTAAGTTGATTTTGCCTGGTCCTAGCTATGTAGACCACATTCACCCTGTGATGATGCGTTACAAGGAAGCCGTGTACACGAATGGCACGAAGACCGCAGACGAAATCATGAAGGTTGATAAGCTAGCCCTTGTTGACGATATCGTACTCAAACGTACTCTTAGTGGCAGCAACAACAGTACAGGAGATAGATGGGTTAAAATAGCTAAGGTACGTGTTCCCCATCCCGTAAACGATGTACGGTGCTATGTTGCTGGTTCATTTGTTGTTATGGCTTCTGGTAGTGCTGGATGCGCAAAGAGAGAGGTTCATTTCAATCTTCTTGGACTTCCTAATGCTACGTTGTATGGTACTGCTTATTCATGGCATAGCGACTATAAGGGTAGCATCACATCTAGTAGTGCATTACGACAGCCTGCGTGCGGTGGAGTGAAGGCTATACTGACAAACACACCTAGTGATACCTCAGATGCTTATTATGATATCTGGATTAAAATCTACAGACTAGATTTCTTTAGTATCTATCCGTCAAGCTTTACAGAAGGGCAAGGTTCTATCGAATGGAAGAACAGTCACTTTGTTCTTGAAGATATGGAGCAGGCAACCGATTGGGTAAAAAGTACTGAGCCGACATCCGAGATTAGTAATCGTACTGACAACTTCTATTGGCTAGTAAGTTCAAATGGCTAGTAAGTTCAGTTACTTAATTGAATGGAGTTTTTTATGTCACAGAGTTTTTCGAATGCATTTCCTATTGAATCTATCGGTCGTGACATCGCTAGAAACAACTACAATTACGAAGCGATTTTCAATGCATTGATGGAATGGAATAATTCCGAAAAGGATTATGTCACAGTACGCCTTACTAAAAATAGCGCACCGTATTTCCATACATGGACTTTCCCTACAAAGAAGGCACAGTCGAAGACTGCCAGCCTTTCGTTGGTAACACCTGTTGCACCCAATGCTTTCGACCTCGACGGTGAATACGGAATGGTTGCAGCCACTGATGCGACGGAGGAAGGAAAGGACGATGTTGTAATCCGCATTAACGTTGTTAATAACGGTGGAACCAGTTGGAGGGCGTTCATCGATGCATTCGTCTTTGATAATGAGACGGAGGCGGAATCCCTTCAGTACGCAATTTACCGCAAGGCAGGCGACACGGAAAGTTCATATAGCCTGTTCATCGTGGATAAGCCGAAAGACGAAGAAACCGCAGCAGCTTCAACAGCGTTGATATCCGAATATAGTTCTTCTCAAAATGCGGCTAAGCATCATTTCATTGTTAACGAAGGTTCTGTCTATGCGGTGACATCTGGAAACGGAGAGCCTCTATATCTCACAGACCTCGGTACGTCGAAGGCTGTGTATGTAGGTTCGGTGTGGGAATCTGGCAAGTCATACAACAAGGGAGACCTCGTTGTACGTAACATAGCGAATGAAGAAGACGATGATAACTACCACATGTTCGTGAACCTTGCCGAAGACAATGCCAACCTGAGTGACCCTGCCGATTACTTGGGAACCCTTTCAACTGATTATGGTTATTCCGAGTATTCTGGCGAGGACCCGCTATGGAAGGAGATTGTCCTTCTTCCTGTAAGCAACGTATTCAGTTCTTCATCTGTAATCAGAATGAAGCCAGACAATGACTTTAGGGGAATTGTCTTGCAGAACGCAAACGATTCCTATGCGGAAACGAATGTGAATATCGGAATTGAAGGTAGCACCAAGTACAAGGTTGCCGACAGCACGTATGCACGCCGTGTCAAGATATTCGATACGGCAAACTACACGATGTTCCCGTATTCTACCGCTGATGTGTGGATGGATGGAAGGGTTTGCACGTACGACCCGAGCATTCCTATCACACGGAGACAGGATTACAGTGCAAGCATGGTGTTTGACCATTCCGACGAGAACGTGTCTACCGTCAACTACATCAACTATGATGGCCCCGACCTCGACCAGGGGTTGTGCATCTACCTTCCTGTTCACGGAAAATCCGAGAATGGCAATGGCGAGAACACGCCAGAGGATGGATACACATTCGACTTCTTCTTTAGGATATGGCCTAACCCAGGGTACAACGGACAATCTACCAACGACCTTATCATCAACAAGGCTCAGATATACGTTTACTCGGTTGAAGATGCTGACGAGGCCAAGACTGGCTCATGCACGCTTAACCCTATTGCGAAGTTCAGCATGGCTAGACTCACCAACTTCTACGTGTATGACGAAAACATCGGTGTTCCTAACAGGCCAGTGATGTACCGTGCTACCTTTGTCTATGCCAAGGGCGAGGAAGGGGAAGACGGCCAGTGGAAGCTGTTTGACTACTACCAGTTGCCAGACCATGTGTTCATCGGACCTGTCGGATTTGTTGACCCGACCAACAAGGGTATCATGGACGATTCACGACCTGGTAACGAGTACGTTGGTTATGAAACCGCTGGTTTCCCGATGTTTGCCGACCCGTTCGAAAAAACTTCGCTTACGCCAGTGCAAGAATAGCATTTAAAAAATGTAATTTAGT
>ODAI010069643.1_pt1 | contig 24156 bp, 25 predicted proteins | sample 1539321 | NCBI WGS metagenome assembly ODAI01 (sample SAMN02144231, study PRJEB22623) | gut metagenome | biome: sheep rumen | host: Ovis aries | place: New Zealand | reverse complement strand
TTTTTCATTTGTTATTTTTATATCATTATCTGTTATTCCAAATTTAAAGGCTCCAAAACAAGTTATATTTAGCATCATTGCTATTGGACCTAGACTTGAAGCAATTGAAATGAAACTATGTTCTTTATCATAAATATAATTGCCCCATGAGACTACTTGATATTCTTCTTTACGTTGCTTTTCACATACTAAATATTTTAAACCATTAAAACTTTCTAAGGCTTCTTTAACTCCATTAGAATTTCCACTAGCAGAAATTACTATTAAATTAGAATACTTATTTATATCATATCTATAGAAGAAATCTCTTGACTCAATAACTTCACATATCATTTGATCTCCTAAAAGTAATTGTAAATAATATGCCACTACTTTTGAACCTCCTGTTGCCATTATCAATGTAGGATTACATCTTACACATAAATCATATATCATGTCTCTCATATCATTAGCATTATTCACATTAGAATTAATACATAATAGTTTACTTTCTAGCTTTTCAAAATTATCTTTTGATGATTCTAACATATAAAGAACCTCCTTTCTTGTATTTAGTTTAACAAAAAAAGAGGTAATATTTGTGTCACTTTAAAATTTTAAATTAATTTTTTGAGGATCAAAGTATTCAGACAAAATCTCACAATCAATAATTCTTTTTATATGAAACTGTCTCATATCATCTTTTTCTTCCCAATAGGCGGAAACCCACCATTCGTTTTGAAATAGGTACAAGCCAAGTGGATATATTGTTCTTGTAGACTCTCCATGTTGCAAATTGTAGTATTTAATAATAACTTTACGATGAGTTTTGATTGCTCTATTAATTTTGTTATAAACATTAAGATCCTTATCATCTATTATATATTTTCTATTATTATTTTCTTCTTTTATAATATTCGTTAATATCTTTTTTTCTATTTTTGTTAGTTTTTCTTTTATTTCTATATCTTTAATTTTAGCAATACTTTTTTTAATCACTTCTATGTCACTATTATCAAATAATAAGTAGGGAATATTAATATGTTGATTTAAAACATATCCACCATAAATACCCTTTAAAGTATCAACAAAAATACCTGCCTTCTCAAGGTCATCTTTATATATTCTTATCATTCTAGGAGTAACTTCTAATAAATCAGCTAATTCTTGAATACTATATTTTTTGCCTGTACTTAAATATTCAAGCATTGTTAAAACATTACTAATCTTAGACATAATTCATCTCCTTATATTAAATTAAAACTCAAACCTAATTGTTCCTTATAAAAATAAAATGATGGGGTACCCCAGGCGAGATGAATGCTCACATATAAAATATGTTTACTGGCATTGCCAACACATCGTTAATCCTTCACAAGTATCCCATCTACAAATATATTATATCACAATAATAAGAATTATTCATTACTTTTTTTCTTTTTCTTTTCCTCGATGTAAATTTGACTTACATATTCAATAGTCAAATCACTATATTTCTTAATATTGTTTTTGGAATATGGGAATTGGTAACAATATTCTTGATTACTTTTAATATTCTTTCTTTTACATATATCATGAAATTTATTTGAAGTAAAGCCGTGATTTGGGCCTAATGTTATTTCGATTGTTTCACATATTTTTTTGATTACTTCATTAGTTGTATAAGGGTGAGTTACTTCGATATCTTTTGGCACATTAATAAACTTTGCTTTTTCTTCACTATCACTAACTACTGTATATTTAATATCTGCTTCAGATTCTTTCTTCGTAGAAACTAGTCTTAATGTTTGAACTAAAATTTCATTACTATTAATTTCATTTTTTAGTTTGTCAAATAATATTAAATTGGCAGGATTAAGAACTAAAGATGAAACATCATCACTATTACCAGGATTTACTAATGCTATATATGGTGTGATTTTTTCATTTAAATTATAATCTGGGAAATGTTTTTTAAAAAACTTATTATAATTTGTCAAACATCTTTGAAATGCTGGAGAAAGTATAAAATCAAACTCAGGAAGTATTAAATGAGTTGATTTATTTCTAATATTTCTTATGAATGAAATATTAATTTTAGTTTTGTCAGTTGTACTAGTGAATACTTTTTCTACGCATTCATCTAATCCAATAGTTCTATTTGAATCATCTTTATAGTTTATTACATTAATATCATTAGCTTTATTGATTAAGTATGCTTTTAGTAATAATTCCCAAGCATTACATATAAAGAAACAAAAGCCTTCTGTTCTATAGTTAATAGTAGGTTTATTAATTATTTCAATTGACATTAAATATGCTTCTTCTGATTTATTTAATAGGGCATTAATATATTTATGTAAATCTTTAGTATTTATCACTTTTACCATCTCCTTTTAATTTACTATTATATCATGAAAATTTCATAATGAATTATTTTTCAACTCTTTTTATGGATAATTTTTGTTAAATAAAAAACTCGAACTTAATTGTTCGAGTAAAAATCTATTTGGTAGCGAGAGGGGGGATCGAACCCTCGACCTTTCGGGTATGAACCGAACGCTCTAGCCAGCTGAGCTATCTCGCCGTAAAACGTAATATAATTATATTACATTTTTTTTGCTTTGACAAGTGTTTTTTTGCATTATTTATATAATTCTTTGTTTAATAAATCAATATTATTATTCATTACAGTTATATAATTTTCATTAGAATTAGTAATACCACCATCAATTGTCTTCATGGTATTTAATGTTATTAGTTCTACATTATAATTCTCTATTAGATTTTTACATGTATCGTTTGTTTCTTCACTAGAAGAATAAATATACTTAATACTTCCATTATTGATTAATTTTTTTACTTCATTAATAGTATTATCACTTAATTCATCAGTTTCTTGTAGTGAGATAACATTTAAATTATATTTTTCTAAGAATTTAAAAACATTATTGTCTACGACGATAGTTTTATATGTTGATAGTGAAATATCTTCTTTAATATCAGCATCTAGTCTTGATAAATTATATTTTAATTCTTCATATTTATCTTCGATTCCTGTTTTATCTGTATTAGATATTAGATATGGATTTGATACATATTCTAATAATCCATCTTTGGTATTTTGAGCCATCATTAAATAATTATAAGGATTTAACCATAATTCTGATATATCATAGTCATAATTCATACCCATAGATACATCAATTACTTTTAATTTTTTATTTTTATTAATCATATCTACAGCAAAATCTCTATCTCTATCTAAACTATTAAAGACAAATAAATCAGTCTTAGAGTATTCTGTTAATTTTTTATCCGATAGTTCAAAATCTTTAGGATCTACTCCTGATGGATAAATACTTTTTATAGTACTATAATCTCCATATAAACTACTTATTAAATATCTAATTGGATATATTGTTGTATAGATATTAATATCTTTCATATTATCATTATTTAAATTAAATTTACATCCTGTTAATGCAAGTAATCCTAGTATTACAAAAATTATTTTCTTTTTCATCATATTCCTTCTTTCAATTCTATATTTATATTATCATATTTTTAATAAAAATGATAGAAGTATTTTAAAAAATATTGTATAATAATTTGGAAGTGAGGGAATATATATGAAGACTGATGATTTTGATTATTACTTACCAGAAGAACTTATTGCACAGGTACCTTTAAAGAATAGAGAAGAATCGAGACTATTAGTATTAGATAAAGATACTGGTGAGAAAATAGATGATAAGTTTTATAATATTATTAATTATTTAAATAAAGGTGATGTCTTAGTTCTTAATGATACAAAGGTAATACCAGCAAGAGTTATTGGTACTAAAGAAGATACGGGAGCTGTTATTGAATTATTACTTTTAAAAAATAGTGAAAAAGATAATTGGGAATGTTTAGTAAAACCTGCGAAGAGAGTAAAGATGGGTACGATTATTTCTTTTGGAAATGGGGAACTTAAAGCTAAATGTATAGGAATAGGTGAAGAAGGAATTAGATATTTTACTTTTATATATAATGGAATCTTTTATGAAATATTAGATAAACTAGGTACAATGCCACTTCCACCATATATTAAAGAAAAACTAGATGATCAATCGAGATATCAAACAGTATATGCTAAAAATATTGGAAGTAGTGCTGCTCCTACGGCTGGTCTTCATTTTACAAAAGAATTATTAAAAAAGATTGAAGATAAAGGTGTTATTGTTACTTATATTACATTACATGTAGGACTTGGTACTTTTAGACCTGTTAATGTTGAAGATGTTACTAAACATAAGATGCATAGTGAGTTTTATAGTATGACTAAAGAAACAAGTGATATTTTAAATAAAGCAAAAGAAGAAAAAAGAAGATTAATAGCGGTAGGTACTACTACTACTAGAACATTGGAAACGATTATGACTAAATATAATACTTTTAAAGAATGTAGTGGCTGGACTGATATATTTATTTATCCAGGATATGAATTTAAAGCTATCGATTCTTTAATTACAAATTTTCATTTACCTAAATCAACTTTAATAATGTTAGTTAGTGCTTTATCTTCTAAAAATATTATTTTAGATACTTATAAATATGCTGTAGAGAATAAATATCGATTTTTCTCTTTTGGTGATGCTATGTTTATTACGAAAATTAATTGCAAATAGTTAAATATTATGTTAATATTAATATGAGGTTAGATATGAAAAAAATGTATTTATTTATTATTTGTTTTTTATTTATACTTTTTGGAAGTACTAGTAAAGTAAATGCTGAAGAAGTATGTACTAAAGAAGCTGCTATGCAACTAGCTAAGATTGTATATAAGGAAGTTGGAGCAACTAATGATATGTTTGTACAGCTTACTACTGCGAGCGTCGTATTAAATAATGCTTCGTCTAAACCTGGATCTAATTGGTATAATAAAATGATGAATTTAACTGATAATAATTATGGTGGTTATAGTAAGTATAAAGATTTATCATTTGATACTGTTGTTACTAATTATAAAGGTAGAATGTTATATATTGCTGAACTTGTTCTTACTGGTAAATATAGTTTGCCAAGTAATATGGTGTTACAAGCTAGTGAATCAATCGTTAATAAATGGGGAAAGGTATGGACACATGTTGATGCTTCTCCATATAATATTTATTTTGGATATACCGGTGGTTCTTTGTCTAGTAAAGATATATTTGGTAATAATTTAAAAAGTACTTCAGTTGATTCTTTTAGAAAAGTAGCTAGTTCATTAGAATTAAATAATTATGATGAATATACTACTAGTAGTGTATGTGGAGGATTATCTGATAATATAAGTGGTAATATTATAAATGATAATAGTAACAATGAAACATATATAGATATTCCAGTATGTGAAAATCCTGAAATACTTAAAGTTATTTATTTTGCTAGTATTATTTTCGATATCATAAAAATAATAATTCCAATAGGATTAATAGTTATGGCAATGATAGATTTTTCAAAAGGCGTTACTTCAAATAATGAAGGAGATAATAAAAAGAATATGTCTAAACTAATAAAAAGATTTGTTTATGCTGTTCTTATATTCGCTGTTCCTTGGATAGTTAAAATTATCATGATTAATTTAGGAAATTTAACTAAAGATGTTAATTTTACTGATTGCTTAGAAAATGCCACTGATGAAAGAATTAAAGAATTAGAAAATTATTATCAAGACTTTAATAGTAAAAGCAATAGCGATAGCGGAACAATTAACCACAATCCTACTAATTTTAGTTATGATAAAGTGATTTTTGTAGGTGACTCTAGAACTTATCAAATGTGTTTTTCAGTAGCAGATGGTGGTAATACTACTAACTGTTCATTTAAAGGTAATGGTAATAAACCTTTTGTATCTGGCAGTTATTATTATATAGCAGAAGGATCAATGGGATATAATTGGTTTAATGATACTGCAGTTCCAGCAGTTAATAGCATTATTAATTCTAGTAATGATAGATATGCTATTGTATCGTTAATGGGTGTTAATGGTATACTTGGTGATATAAGTAAATATATTAATACATATAAGAATCTATCAAATACTAGTTGGAATAATCAAAAAATAGTTTTAGTATCTATCATGCCAGTAAACGATAAAGATATTAAGAATTATAAAGATATAGTTAATAATAAAAATATTGAAGAATTTAATAGTAGACTAAAGGAATTATCTGCTAGTAATATTACTTATTGTGATATATATACTACAATGAAAAGTAATATGAATAAATATAAATTAAGAGATGATGGACTTCATTATACTACGGAAGCATATAAAGAAATATATAAACTAATTGAGGAAAAATGTTTTTAAATACTAGTTGATACTAGTATTTTTTCTATTTGTTTGGTATAATTTGATTATAGAAAGTAGGGTGAAGATATGGATAAATATGATTATATAACTACTACTATTGAAGAAGAAAAAGAAAGAGTAAATAATATTTTATTATATTTAGAAGGCTCTAAAGATTTAGAAGAATATAATAAATATCTAGAAAGATATAATATTATTTGCAAATATTTAAATGCTAAAGAAAGATATATAAATATTTCTAATATTATTAAAGAATATAAAGATAAATTAGATTCTTTGAATAAAATTAGATATGAATATGAAGTAGATAATATATTACTAGAAGATACTCTACTAAATAGATTTCATGAAGATACTAATAATAAATATCGAAATATATTATATGAAAATATTAAGAAAGAAAAAGATGATATTAGAGATATATTATATTTAGTATTTAATAAAGAAAGTGAATATACTCCTCTTATTATTAAAAGAAATAGATTAAGAGAAAGATTAGATGAAAATATTTATCCTAATACTATTAATACTTTAAATGAACAAAGTATACAAATAGAAAAAGAAGATAATTTACAAGATGAGATATTACTCTTACAAAATAATATTAAAATAGAAGAAGATAGATTAAATGCAGTAATAAATAGTATATTAACTGATGATATATTAAAACTATTATATGAATTCTGTATAATAAATACTTATAATATTAATAGAGTAGATAAATCTAAACTATTTATTTATAAGGGATAAAAAATATTATATAAAAAAAATTAAAAAAAATGCAAAAAACATGTTGCATTTTATTTTTATCTTTGCTACAATTATTATTGTAAAGGAGGATTGAAAAAAATGGAAGAAAATAACAGAAAGGGACCTGGCGTATTTTACGCAGTTGTAGGAGTTGCTACTTTAGTAGTTGCTATCATTGGTGCAACATTTGCATACTTTAGTGCACAAGCAACAACGAGTGGTGATCCTATTGAAGGCCAAACTAATGAAATCAAAGGAAGTAATTTGACGTTGGCTGTTACTAAAATTAACTTTGATCCACAAAATGAGTTGGCTGCAAATAATAATTTAGTTCCAGCAGTAATTACAGATGGCAGTATTTCAGGTGTAAATGCAGCTTTAGAGGCTAAATGTATTAATCAAGGATATACTGGTTGCCATGTTTATAGGCTTGCAATAACTTCAGACCAAACAATTTCTGAGGCAAACTTATTGCTAGATATTAGTGTAACTCGTAATTCAGGAAATTGGAAATATTTAGTTGTTTCTGGTGATGAAACCGCTGCTGTGGATCATGATGCCACTGAAATAACAACTCCAGCTACCCCTATTAAGACGACTGGTATTACTGCAACTGACTATACTGATGATGTTGATTTACATAGTAGAACAGTAAGTGGAAATAAGATTGCTGCAGGTTTAACTGCAGGTCAAACTCAATATTATTATTTAGTTGTATATCTAAAGAATATTGATGCTGCTCAAAACGATGCTTCTGATCCTATTGGTGAAGGAAATACTTATGAGTATGGTACTTATACTGGTCAAGTAGTTCTTCAGGCTATGGGTGGACAAGTTAAAGCTACATTTGGAACTGCTCCAACTCAAGGGTAATTATAAAAACATAATACTAAGTATTATGTTTTTTTATCCTAAAGCTACATCTAGGATCATCATGATAGCAAAGCCTATTAAGGTGAATAAGGCCATTAGGTCTTTTTTTTGTTTGTTTGGGATTCTGGGACTAGTTCTTCAATTACTACATAGATCATTGCTCCGGCTGCGAAGGCCAAGAGAAATGGTAATAGTTTTTGGACCTTTAGGACTAGGAGGGAACCTAGGACTCCGGCTATTGACTCGACTAAACTGCTTAGTGAGTGATAGGTAAATGATTTTGTTTGGTATATAGATTTTAACGTTGGTTGATACAAGAATGTAAAAAAGTTATAATAGAGTTGATTTTTTGTAAGAATGATGTTATTATATAGGTACAAAAACGAGAAAATATATTATTCGTTTTTGTTCATATTATGAGTTATTTATTTCATAATATTTAATAGAGTAGTTTGAGGATAGAAAAGCATCGTCTATCGCGGATGAAAGTCTCAAGTGTAAAATGGATCAATCCATTTGATGAGATGTTGGGGTGATGGCCAACCAAATTACTCAAGGGCCTACTTTATGTAGGCCTATTTTTTTTGAGGGGGAATATTGCAATGGAGAAATGTGGTCAAGTATATGAATATATTGGAAAATTAGATTCTAATATCGCTAATTATTGGAATTTAAATGAACATGCTAATAAGACAATTGTAATATTTAAAGATAAAAAACAGCATATTATTGATAAACATTTAAAGGATTTTGGTAATATTGAAAAAATAGAGGATATATGGTCAAAATTAGGGATAATAATAAAGAATCCTGATGATGTGTTTTATAATGAAAAAAATAATGGTCTTGAATATTATAAAAAGATAGATGATATGGTAGTGGTTGCAGTTAGAATTAATTTTGGTTCTGTTTTAAAGATTAGGAGTTTTTATCCTGCCAATAAAAATAAATTGAATAATCGTAGTATTAAGAAAGAACAAATGTTATTAGAAGGACAGATAGGAAATAGTTTAGATACTTCTATAGAAAAAGAAACAAGTAATTGTTAGTAAGAAAAAGTAGTATATTTTTGATATACCACTATTTTTTATCCTAAAGCTACATCTAGTATCATCATAATAGTAAAGCCTATTAGAGTGAAGAAGGCCATTAGGTCTTTTTTTTTGTTTGTTTGGGATTCTGGTACTAATTCTTCAATGACAACATAGATCATGGCTCCGGCAGCGAAGGCTAAGAGGAATGGTAAGAGTTTTTGGACCTTTAGGACTAAGAGTGCTCCTAGGACTCCTGCTATTGGTTCGACTAATCCACTTAGTGAGCCATAGATAAATGATTTTGTTCTAGACATTCCTTCTCTACGTAGAGGTACTGATACAGCTGTTCCTTCGGGAAAGTTTTGAAGTCCTATACCTAGAGCTAGAAGACATGCTGATTCTAAAGTAGCACCGTTTAATGAGTAGACTATAGAACCAAAGGCTACTCCTACGGCTAGTCCTTCGGGTATGTTATGCAGTGTTATAGAGAACATTAACATCATACATCTTTTGAAACTTTTAATATTAGGTTCTTTTTTTGTTAGTTTTTTATCTAATAGATCAAATACTTTATCTCCTATAAAGAGGAGTATTCCACCAGATAGAAATCCTATTGTGGCTACTAGCCAAGAAGTCATATTTAAGGTATTTGCCATTTCTATGGATGGGGATAGTAGTGACCAAAAGGATGCTGCAATCATAACACCTGCTGCAAAGCCTAACATTGCATCCATTACGGTTTTATTTACTTTTTTAAAGAAGTATACTAGTGCTGCTCCTAAGGCTGTTATGCTAAAGGTAAATAAAGTAGCTAATAGTGCTAATATTATTGGATTTATATTTGATAAAAGATTATACATAAAAATCATCTCCACTATTAGTAGGATATGTTATTATGAATAATATGTGCAGATATAAAATATTTAATTATCTAATTGACTTTGATATATTATTTATATATAATAAATAACTAGAATTAGAGGCTCGCCGAGGATATAAGTTTTTTTCTATTGATTTAAGTATGAGCAAAATAAATATGGAAGGAGAAGAATCTTAGTAATAAGATTTAACTAAAGTAACAAGACATTACGCTTTAGTATTATTAATTAATTTATTTTTAATAATGAAGGAGCGTGGTGTTTATGAATTTATATAACGAAATAAAACAAAAATTAATTGATAATGAAATTTATGAAAAAGTAAAGGATTATTCTAAAGAGAGAAATAGGGTTATTACATATTATGAAATAGGTAGACTTCTAAATGATGCAGGAAGTGTTTACGGAGAAGATATTATAGGAAAATATTCTAAAAGACTACAAGTTGAAGTTGGTAAAAAATACGATAAAAAAACGTTATTTAGGATGCGCCAGTTTTATAGAGTGTTTGAAGATGAAAAAGTCGCACCGCTGGCGCGACAATTGACATAGAGTCATTGCTTGATTTTGTTACCTCTCAAAGATGTTAATAAAATTAATTATTATACTGATCAAATTATTATTAGAAATCTTACTAAAAGGCAGTTGCAGGAGATAATTAAGAATAATGAATATGAAAGATTACCTGAAGAAACTAAAATAAAATTAGTTAATAAAGATGAATCTAATGTTCAAGATTTTATTAAGAATCCAATTGTTATACATAATCCTAATAACATTAATGTTGTTAAAGAAAAGACATTGCAAAGATTAATTTTAGAAGATATACCATCTTTTTTGAAAGAATTAGGAAGTGGCTTCACATTTATTGATAATGAATATAAGATAAAAATAGGAAATAGATATAATTATATTGATTTACTATTATATAATATAGATTATAACTGTTATGTCGTGCTTGAATTAAAAGTAACAGAATTAAAGAAAGAACATATTGGACAGATAAAAGTATACATGAATTATATAGATAATAATTTAAGAACTATTAATCAAGATAAGACTATAGGTATTATTATATGCAAGAAAGATAATAAGTTTATTATGGAGTACTGTAGTGATTCTAGAATATTATCTAAAGAATATAAACTTATTTGAAAAAAAGAAAGGAGCATAAATCACTCCTTTTATATGTAAAGTAGATAATAATATCTACTTGATATTATTATATGTTATATATTTATCTTTATACATATATTTAGTCTTTTTTTAATATTTTTCTTATTATTATTGTTATTGATATTATAATAAATATTATTAAAACAGATAATAAATTAATTGGATAATATTTTAGAATATAGTTATCAAAGATGGTATTATTTTTAAATAATTTGTATGATACTATTACTGAGATTATTATTAATGGTATATTTATTATTTGTTTATTACTATTAGTTATTGTTTCTTTTATATAGTAAAGACTAGTAATAATACCTATAAATGAACTTAGTATCCAGGCTAAAGAAAAGAAGTTTTCTATTCTATCGATAAAGTTAAATAAAGATGCTTTTTTAAGAGATATATAAGCAGGATATTGATATATTTGGATTAGATATTTACCAAGTATCATGTTTGATATTATTGATATTAAGAATAATATAATCGAAGAGATTATATAACCAATAATAAGATGTTTTATTACTTTGTTATTATTAGTTATATTTTGCTTTGGTATCATAAGTAAACTAAAACATGGTATTATTGTTAATAAACTATTTACTAGTCCTCCTTTAATAGGACCAATAATTCCATCTTCTAAAAAAGGTTTTAAATTATTTATGTCTATTTCTTTCTTTACTGAAAAAATAGCTATTACTAATAGTATAAAAAATATTAATGTAAATATCGAACTTATTCTAGATATTGTTTCTATTCCTTTATTTAAAGAAAAATATAATGTTATTGATAGGAGTATCATTATATAGATAATATTAGTATCTGATAAATATTGGGAAACAATAAAATTACTTAGATTAAATAGAAAAGTAATAGCTATAATAAAGAATAATCTTAGTAGAGTATAATTTATAATAGTACCCAGATATTTACCATATAAATGGTTTATTTTTTCTTTAATATCTAATTCTTGCTTATAATTAAATATAAATAAAAATATAAGTAAAGGTATAATACTTGTTATAAAACTAATTAGTATTCCAATATAAGAATTAATACTAGCATACTTAATTGTTGTATATAAACTAAGTCCGATAGAAGAAGATAGAAATGTTAAAATAAAAAGAGAAGTAAACTCAGTACTATCTATTTTCTTTGACATAATCTATTTCCTCCTTAATTTTACCTTTTTCATATAAATCTATTTTAGTATTTATATTTAATATTAGATTAGAATATGTTTCTTCATACCAGTTATTATAATTTTTCTTTAAATATTTAGGATTATCTTTATAATAAATATCTCTAAAATTAAAAATATCTGTATTATAATTAGTTCTTATATTAGTAAAAGTATTAAATATCTTTTCTTTGATATAATTATTAAAATAATTTTGAATATCTTTTACATTTTCTTTATCTTCAATATCTGTATTTGTAATTATTTCATATGTTTTAGCTCTACCAGTAATTGATAGATTAATAATATTATTTTTAATATTAGGTTTATATTTAGTTATAATATTATAAAGTTCAAAAGAAATATAACCTTCATTATATGGGATTGTAATAATTGTACTATCTAATTTATTTCTTATAATATTTAAGTATTTAGATTCTTCAAATGATAAAGATGTTAGATATTTAGTATCTTTAAAAATAGCTAGTGGTCCTATCTTAACAGTACCTTTGTAGTTAGTGGATGTTTTATTTTCTTCTTCATCAGCTTCATTTATATTACCTTCAACAGATAGAGTAGGAAGGATTATCTCTTTATAAGGATTTAAATACAAATCTGCTAAATCATTTAGTGTTATTAATGTTGTATATCCTTCTTTTTCGGATTCTTTTAGAGAAGATACAATATTTGAAGAAGATAAATTATCTAAAAGAGTTTGTATTGTTATTCCTTTTAAATCTTCTTTATCCGGAGCTAATAGTACGAGAATTTCTCCCCTTATTTCAGGATTTCTTATAAAGTAGTCTAATACTTCATCTAATTTATTTTCTATTATATCTTTAGATAATATTATTATTTGTGTTTGATTAGTATATAATCTTCTAGGAGACTCTAAAACTATTTTAGATAATCCTTCAGATAAAGAATTAGAAGTAGAAGTAAAATTTAGAAAAGTAGGTTCATTACTCGAAGAAGTATCTTGTTTATTTACTGAATTTACTACTTGTGTAATAAGATTATATTCATTAGTATTAATATTATAATCAACTGATATAGCAGTAGTAATAGCAATACTATTAAGTTCCCGGTAATTAGTACATCCTGTTAATAGTATTATTATTGATAATATTAATAAATATTTAATATTTTTCATAATTATTTTTCTACCTTTCTGATAATATTATTAGTGTAGTACTTATCTCTTTTATTTCTTTTATTAAGAGGAAACTTAATAATACTATTTTTTAGTCCTTGAATAGATAGGGGAGCATATGGTATTAAATATGGTTTATTAAAAGATTTAATCGAGGCTAAATTAGTTAGAAAATAAATAAATACCATAAACACACCAAACATACCAAAAGTAGTTCCACCAATCATAAATAAAAGTCTATACCATTTAATAGCATTTATTAATTCGGGTTCAGTAAATAAAAGAGCAGAAATAGCAGTAATAGCTTCCACTATAATCATGATTGGGGAAACTATTCCAGCATTAACCGCAGCTTCTCCTAGTATTAGGGCTCCTACTACGGAGATCGCCGAGCCACCAACATTAGGTATTCGCATATCACTTTCTCTTAAAATATCAAAGGATATTAGCATTAATAAAGCTTCAAAAAAAGCCGGAAAAGGTACAGTACTTCTTTGTGAAGCAAAATTAATAAGTAATTCTAATGGAAGCATTTCTTGATTAAAAGTAGTTATAGCAATATAAGTTCCAGGAGTAATTACCGTAATAAAAAAGGCAATATATCTTAAAATTCTTGTTAAAGAATTATTAAAAGATTTAGAATCTTTATCATCTTCCGATATAAAAAAGTCATTTAAAGATATTGGCATTATTAAAGCAAAAGGAGAGTTATCTACTACTATAACAGTTTTACCATTAGTTAGAGCATCAGATACCTTATCAGGTCTTTCAGTAGATATAATCGTAGGAAAAATACTTTTACATTCTTTTTGCAATAAATGTTTTAATGTACCAGAGTCAATTAATTTATCTATCTCAATACTATTTAATTTATCTACTATATATTTTTCTATTTTATCATTAGATATACCATCTATATGTAATATACTTATCTTAGTCTTAGTTAATCTTCCTATAAATAAATCTTTATTCCATAATTTATTTGTTTTAATTCTTCTTTTAATTAATCCAATATTTGTCTCAATATTCTCTGTAAAAGAATCTTGTGAAGATCTAATCGTCATTTCTGTACTAGGCTTATCAATACTTCTCGATAAATTTTGTTTAACTTCTAAAGCAAGAGAATAATCATCTTCAATTAATAAAATTACAAAACCATTATTTAAATAATTAACAATATCGTTATAATTATTTATATCTTTAATTTTAATATTAGCTATATTATTTTTAATAGTATCATATAAAAAATTATTATCATTATATATATTATCTATTCTATCTAAACTTCTAAATATAAAATCAGATAGTTTATCTTGAGAAGTTAAGGCTTCATGATAGATAATATCAATTCTTTTTCCTTTAATATATTTTTCTCTGTATATAATATATGAACTATTATTTGTTTCTTCTTTTAATTTATTAATTATTTTATTATTCATATTCACCCTCTTAAATTTAGTATGTGTTAAATATTTATGAATATAATAAAAAAATCAACATCTAAGTTGATAAAAAAATTAGAGACTGACCCCCTAAGGAACAGTCTCTCAAAAAGAATAAAAAGGGGTTGGCTAGTGTGATACTAGCACCAATTCGCCTAAATCGAACTGGTGATTAATATAATAATCTAACTTAACTTATTTGTCAACTACTTTTTTAAAAAAAATAAAAATTTTTTCTATATACTTGTTTAAATTAGTTTTTTATGATATCATCTATATAGAAAGTAGGTAATAGAAATATGGAAGAAAGTAGAAAAAAATCAAAAACAATAGGATCACTACTTGGAATATTTGGCTTTATTGCTTTAGTAGCAGGAGCTACTTATGCATGGCTAACTTGGAGAAGTAATAATATCATAATTGCAGGATCAACAGAATGCTTTGATGTAGTATATTATCGAAAAGATTTAGGAACAGTAGAAAATCCTGCTATGCTAAAATTTATGACAAATTATAATAGAGATAATTTAAATCAGGTAGTAGAAAATCCACAGTATGCAGAAGTAGGATTATCACTAGATCCTAGATGTACTAATGTATCAGGACTAGGTAAATTATATTTAACTACTAATGTAAGCACAGATGATATATTATTAACGGGAGGATTATATTATACATTAGTAAAAGTAGAAAATAGTACAGAAACATTTATTAAAGATGGACCTATTACTACCGAAGGAGATATATTATTACAAGATAATATCTTTGTATCATCTACTACTGGGGATACAAAGTATCGAGTATATATCTGGATAAATGGACCAATTACAACAGATCAAAACTATGTTGGAGCTTCTTACGTAGGAGAAATAAGAGCAGAAGTAGTATCTAGGGAAGATAATACACCACCAGTAACTGCCGCAGATTATATTACTAATCTATATACTGAAGCAAATAAGAGTCCTGCTACTGTAAATGGCATTACCTATAGTCTTGCATCAGATGTAGGACTAATGAGAGATCAATTTGGTTCTAGCAGTAGTGCATCAAATACAGGAAATCTTCGTTATTATGGAGCAGATCCCAATAACTATGTATGGCTAGGAGATACATACACATCTGATATAACATTTCCAGGTAATGAAAGAGAAGGTATCCCCGATATTGTAAGACAAGCAGGAGATAAAAAACTATGGAGAATAGTTGGAATATTTGATGGAAGATTAAAACTAGTTACTGCTGATCCAATAAGTACAACAAATTTATCATGGGATACATCAGCAAATACTACTGGTGGTAATTCTGGATTTGGAATCAATCAGTGGGGACCATCAGGTACTTATGAAGGGGCTGATTTAATGAAATTATTAAATCCAGGATTTGAAAGTGGAAGTGTAAATAATAGTTTATATTGGAATAAAGGAACTGGCACAGTATATACAGGAGGTAATAATACAACAACATCAAATGTTAGTTTTTCAAATACAGGACTAACATCAAATGAAAGAAGTTTAATTGATATAGCTACATGGTATACAGGAGCATATGATCAATTTTCATACGCTGATGCACATTACACTGCTGAAAGAGGAACTATGAGTGGTAAAGCAGCATGTACTCAAGGTACTACAAATTGTGATGATACAGTAACAAGAACAAATACTTGGAATGGAAAAGTAGGATTAATAAGTGCAAGTGACTATGGATATGCCGCTAATTTAGCACAATGTAATCAGACATTAGATAACTACTATGAAACAGGATGTACTGATACTGACTGGCTAGATATTAGAAGAGTTTATTTGACATTGTCGCCGCGCGCTCATTCGGGCTATGCTTACCGTGTGTTCCGTGTGAATATCGATGGTGATCTCGGCTTTGACTCTGCTTACTTTGGCCTTGTGGTTCGCCCTGCAGTCCTCCTTAAATCAGGCGTAATTATAGATACGAATGGAAAAGATGGTAGTTTTGAACATCCATATGTATTAAGTTAAAATAAGTATGAATTTAAAAAATGCAAGATAAATACTTGCTTTTTTTGATATTTAAGTGTAAACTTATTTCTAGGAGGTATGTTATTATGGCAAATAATTCAAAAAACAAAAAAAATAACAAAAATAATGGAAAGGGAAATAATAATAAAGAAGTAAAAAAGAATAATATTAAGAAGGAAGAAATTAAAGTTACTGAAGTAAAAGAAACTAAAAAGGTAGAAGAAAAGGTTAAGAAAGAAAAGAAATCTTTTAGTTTAACTTCTAAACAAAAAGATATTATTTTAATTCTTTTAGTAGTAGTTCTTCTAGTGGTAGGTCTTGTTCTTACATCACCTAAGAAAGAAAAATTAGATATTGAGTTACCAGTAGCTTTATCTGGAGAAACAGGGTTTACTGAAATTACTTATGATCAATATAAAGAAAAAGTTAATAATAATGAACTTTTCTTAGTGGTTATCGTAAGAGATGGATGTGGATACTGTGAAATGTATGAACCAGTAGTAGAGGAAGTAGCTACTGAATACAATTTACCATTCTATTATATTAATTTAACTAATATAACTGATGAAGAAAAAGAAGAACTATCTTCTACTAATAAGTACTTAAAGAAAAATAAATGGGGAACTCCTACAACATTATTTATGTATGGTGAAAACATTGTTGACTCTATAAGTGGATATGTTGAAAAAGATACATTTGTTGATTTTGTCAAAGAGAATTTTAAGGTGGAAGAATAATGAATAATAGTGTGTATACATTAGCAAAAGAATTTAAAAGAAAATATCCAGCTACTGTTGCCTTTAGAATAAGGGCGCACTCTAAACTAGCTCAAAAGTTTATTGGTAGTGATGAAGAAGTTAAATATGTTTTTGTAGCTCAAAAGAATTTTAAAAGTTATGAATTTATAAATACTAATGTTATTGTTCTAACTAATAAAAGATTACTTGTTGCTACTAAAAGATTATTATTTGGATATTTTTATAGAGCAATTACACCAGATATGTTTAATGACTTAACTTTAAGAAGTGGTCTTTTATGGGGAAAAGTTGTTATTGATACTGTTAAAGAAAAAGTAATATTATCTAATATTGATAAAGCAGCTTTAGCAGAAATTGAACAAAACGTATCTAGTGTCATGATGGAAGAAAAAAAGAAATATGGAAGAGAAAGAAGAAAAGAAGAATAATCTTTCTCTTTCTTTATAAGGTGGTTACATGAAAATAATTAAATATCAAAAAGAAAAGAAAAATAATTATAATGTTTTTTTAGATAATGGGGAAGTAATAACTCTAAATGAAAATGTTATTACAGAAAATGAATTATTATTAAAAAAAGAAATTGATAATAATTTATATAATAAATTAAATATTGAAAATAGAATATATGAATTATATGAAATAGCTATTAAATATATAAATGTAAGACTAAGAAGTATTAAAGAAATAAAAGATTATTTACTAAAGAAAGATAATGATATTGATATAATAAATAAAGTATGTGATAAATTAATAAAGAATAAATATTTAGATGATGAAATATTTACTAAAGCTTTTATTAAAGATAAATTAAATTTTACTACTATGGGAGATTATAAACTAAGAAAAGAATTAGAGAGATTGGGAATAGATAATAATATTATTGAAGAAAATATTTCTAATATTGATAATAATATTCTTGAAGAAAGAATAAGAAAAATAATTGATAAAGATATTAGAACTAATAAGAAATACTCTGGTATCAATTTAAAAAATAAAATATATAATCATTTACTTACTCAAGGATATAGTAAAGAAAAAGTAATAAATATTATAAATATATATAATTTTTAGTATATTTTTCTATTATTTAGTAAAAATATAAATGGTGATATAATGAAAAAAATAATATTAGTATCGATATTTTTACTGTTACTCGTAGGATGTTCTTTATCTAATAGTCCAACATCTAAAGTAGAAGATTTATTATCTAAATATCAAATGTTAGATAAAGATATTGAAGAAGGAATAAATAATGTCGTAGGAGAAGAAACTCTTACCCCTTCTCAAGGGGCAAGGTATAAAGACTTAATTGAAAAACAATATAAAAATCTATCATATGAAATAAAAGATGAAAGATATGATGGAAATAGTGCTACTATTACTGTTGAAATAGAGGTATTAGATTATAAAAAAGCTATTAATGAAGTATCTTCTTCTTATCTACAACGAGATGATTATACTGTTGAAGAATATAATAGTGCTAAGCTAGATGCTCTAGAAAAAGTTAAAGATAAAGTACTATATACTATTGATTTTGAAGTAAATAAAGATGCAAATGGTAATTGGCGTTTAGCTAGTTTAAGTAATGAAACTATTAAAAAAATACTAGGAATGTATTAATTAATAGTTTTTTTTTAATTATTATGATACAATTAAATAGAAAGAAGGTATATAATGCAAATAAATAATAGAATGGAAGATTTAACTAAAGTCTTTGATCGAACATGGAAAGCTAATCATAATGATGATGTAAAAAAAGCAAGAGAAAAAGAAAAGAATTTTATAGATAGATTATTTAATGTCAAAAATTCAAAAGATAATAATAATAATATGAAGCCTCTTACTCCAAATGAACAAGTAGGTAACTTACAGAGAAATATAAATGGTATGAATAGTTTTAATAATCAAACTAAATTAAATAATATAAGAGGTAAATTTAACTAATGGAAGATTTATATAAATATGAAAAAGAATTATATGCTAAAGGATTAAATCTAATTGGAGGAGTAGATGAAGTAGGGCGCGGTCCTTTAATAGGAAGCGTTGTCGCAGCATGCGTGGTCTTACCAAAAGACTTTGTATTAGAAGGACTTACTGACTCTAAGAAATTATCCGAAAAGAAAAGAGATTTGTTTTATGATATTATCAAAGAAAAAGCTATTGCCATTGGAGTAGGAATAGTAGATGAAAAGAAAATAGATGAAATAAATATCTATGAAGCTACTAAAATAGCTATGAAGGAAGCAATTAAAAATACTAATATAAAATTAGATCATGTTTTAATTGATGCCATGCCATTAGATATTGATGTACCTACTACTAGTATTATTAAAGGAGATGCTAAGTCAATATCTATAGCGGCTGCTTCTGTTATAGCTAAAGTAACAAGAGATAGAATGATGTATGAACTTGATATTAAGTATCCAATGTATGATTTAAAAAATAATAAAGGATATGGTACTAAAAAACATCTCGAAGCAATAGAAAAGTATGGTATTACTAAGTATCATCGATTATCTTTTAAACCAGTATTTAACTATAAAGATAAAGTAATAAAATAAAAAAGTGTAACTATTGTACACTTTTTATTTTACTCCAAAATCAGAATCATCTACTTCAATTAATTTAAGTATTTCATCAGTAGTGGTAAATCCTGCAACTACCTTAAATAAACCATCTTGTAACATTGTAATAACATCTTTATTATATACTAATTTTCTTAATTCTTCTTTTCTCATACCAGCACTAATAGCATCCCTAATATCTTGATTAATAAGAAGAACTTCATGAACAGCAATTCTTCCTTTATAACCATGACTACAATGAGGACATCCTGAAGGGTTAGCGGCATATATTTCATTAATATCTTGACCTAAAACAGACTTAAATAAGTTACGCTCTGCCTCTGTAACTGTTCTTTTAACTTTACATTTATTACAAAGCATTCTAGCAAGCTTCTGTGAAACAATTCCTTCTAACGCTGAAGCTAGCAAATATCTTTCAACATTCATATCTAGTAGTCTTTCAATAGTATTAAGTGAATTATTAGTATGTATTGTCGATAGTACTAAGTGTCCAGTAATAGAAGCTCTAACAGCTATTTGAGCAGTTTCCGAGTCTCTTATCTCACCAATCATAATAACATTAGGGTCTTGTCTTAAAATACTACGTAGTACTGCTGCAAAGTCAAGTCCTATTTCACTATTTACTTGTACTTGGTTAACACCTTCAATATCCATTTCTACTGGGTCTTCTACAGTAATAAGGTTACTACCTTCAACATTAAGCTTTTGTAAGAAAGAGTATAGAGTAGTAGATTTACCAGTACCTGTAGCTCCCGTAACTAATATTATTCCATTAGGAGTAGAAAGCATCTTCAATACCTTATTATAGTTAGTCTCACTAAAATATAAGTATTCAATACCTTTTAAACTCATGGAATAATCCATTATTCTTATAACGATTTTTTCTCCTCTTTTAGTAGGAAGGGAAGAAACACGAAGATCTAAATCTTTACCATTTATTTTATCTTTAATACCACCATCTTGTGGAAGTCTTGTCTCAGTAATATTCATACCAGCCATTATTTTAATTCTTGTCGTAACATTTTGTTTAATATCTCTAGGTAATTTAAAATAATCTCTTAGTAGACCATCAACTCTTATTCTTACCGTTATACCTTCATCAGTAGGATCCATATGAATATCACTACCACCAGCATTTACTCCAGTCAAAATAATCGAATTAACTATATCAACAACGGGCATTCTTGTAAAATCAATATTTCCATTTTTTTCCATGTTAATCGCGGTATTAAAATTATTTTTACTATTCATACTAGGCTGATTATTTTGTACAGGTTTATTATTTTGATTGCTTATTTTTCCTTGCATACTCATTTGAGTACTGCTTTGATTATTAACCTGATTATTAATATTATTTAAATTGCCTTTACCACTCTGCACATTATTATTAGGTGCAGTACTCACATTTTGCATAATATCCCTCTTTCCATTCTTTTCAAAAAAGACTAGATTTTATTCTATAATTATTATATAATATATTTAGTAAAATATCAACAAAAAGGTGATAAAAAATGAAATTGAATAAAAAAGGATTTATGCTCGCTGAAGTAGTAATTGTGGCATCAGTAGTTTCTACAGTACTAGTATTTTTATATATATCACTAAATAGAATGTCTAGTGCTTTTGATAAAAGAAATAGATACTATGATATTGATGCAATGTATATTACTATGGAAGTAAATAATATTTTAATAAAAAATAACAATCTAGATGATTACTCTAATGATAATTATAAAGATTTATTAGCGGATAACATAAATGATGAAGTAATAAAATTTAAAAATTTTTATAATAATAATACAAGTTATACTATAAATAAAGTATATTATCTAAAATCTGATGCTGTACCATTAGAAGAAATAAATAGTTTAACTATTAATGATGATAATCTAAAAGATTATATAAAATATTTGGAAGATAAAATAGAATTTGATAAATATAAGTATCTAATAATCGTAGAACTATCTAAAGGTAATGATGATGTCTACTATTACACATTAAAAGTAGGTGAGACAAATGAACCTTAATCGAAGAGGATATCTAGCAGTAGAAGTAATTCTCGCATCCGTCGTAGCTATCTCTATAGCTATCTTTCTAATGGAAATAACTATAAAATTAGTAAATGTAACAGATGATGCTTATATAGATACAGAAATACTTACTGATAAAGCATTAATAACAAAAAATATAAAAAAACTACTTGAAGATGATATAGAAGAAAACGGAGGAATTAGTAGCATCACCTGTACTGATACATCATGTCAAATAAATTTTTGTTCTAATAGTTCTAGTATTGAATTAGATAATAATAATCAAATTACATATAATGGTACAAATAACTATGATAAAACTTTAAATAAAAATTTAAGTAACATAAAAATAACAACAAATAAAACAGGAAATATTGATAATGGGGACTATGTTTTATTTAAAATAACTGCTGATAGTAAGTTTACTAAAGAGAACTTTGAAGCAAATATAATAGTATATAATAATAAAACATGTTAATATAATTCGACAAATTATTTGAATATTTAGGTATACAATATCTTTGGTGATTATATGAAAGAAAGATTAAAGAAGATATTTATACCTATTTTTTTATCAGTAGTATGTGGCTCTATATGTGGTAGGTTACTCTTTAGTATTTATGAAGAAAAGGCTTCGGATACATTGTCGTCGAATGTTATATATATGCTTATTGATTCATCATATGATGATTATGATAGTATGAAAGCATCTAGTTTAGGCAACTATATCTATTATGAAGACAATGGTAAATATAATGCTGTTATCGGAATAACTAAGAATAAAGATAATATTAAAAAAATAGAAAAAATATATAATAAAGAATTAAATATAAAAGAATATTTACTTAATAATAAAGAAATAATAGATAGTATAAATGAATATGATAATATAATAGAGAAGAGTACTAATGAAGAAGAAATAAAGAAAGTAGTACTAGAAATGTTAGAATTATATAAAGAGAGAGATGATATAAAAATGGCTAAAATTAGTTGACTTTTAAAAAAAAATAATATATCATTATATATGTAGCACGTGGAGTAGTACTCAAGAGGCTGAAGAGGCGCCCCTGCTAAGGGTGTAGAGTGGGTAACTGCTGCGAGAGTTCAAATCTCTCCTACTCCGCCATTAGATAAATTAACCCTTTAAGGGTTTTTTCTTATATAAGGAGGACTTTTATGTTTAAAGAAGAATTATCACTAGTACCACATTTACCAGGATGCTATTTAATGCATAATAAAGAAGGTATTGTTATCTATGTAGGAAAGAGTAAGAATCTAAAGAATAGACTAAGTTCTTACTTTCAAAGAGAGCATACTGGTAAAACGATGATGTTAGTAAGAGAAATAGCTTATTTTGAGTATATTGTTACTAATACGGAAATGGAAAGTTTATTACTAGAAATAAATTTAATAAAGAAATATAATCCTAAATATAATATTTTATATCGTGATGATAAAAGTTATCCTTATATAGAACTTACTGATGAAAAAGTACCAAGACTTAGAATCATAAGAAAGATAAATATAAGAAAAATAAAGAATAATTTATTTGGACCATATCCTAATGTAACCGCTGCTAAAAAAGTGGTAGAAATTTTAAATAGAATATATCCCCTTAGAAAATGTAATGTCTATGAAAAGAAAGTATGCTTATATTATCATATTGGGCAGTGCCTTGGTTACTGCGAAAAAGATATTCCTAAAGAAGAAATAGATAATATGAAGAGTGAAATAGTATCTTTCTTAAATGGTAATACTAAGGTACTCACTGATCGATTAAAAGAAAAAATGAATATCTATTCTGAGAATATGGAATATGAAAAAGCTTTAGAATATAAAGATTTATTAGATTATATAAATATTACTACGGAAAAACAAAAAGTAGATTTAGATGAATCAGTAAATACCGATGTCGTAGGATACTATACTAAAGATAACTATATAAGTATTCAAATTCTCTTTATAAGAGGTGGAAAACTTTTAGATAGGACAAGAAATA
>ODAI012420395.1_pt1 | contig 24177 bp, 23 predicted proteins | sample 1539321 | NCBI WGS metagenome assembly ODAI01 (sample SAMN02144231, study PRJEB22623) | gut metagenome | biome: sheep rumen | host: Ovis aries | place: New Zealand | reverse complement strand
GTGTATTTCCTTGTTGCCTGTCTGGTCTATCGCTATCAGATCATACAAGCGAGGAAGCATCTATTGCAAGAAAAGAGGAATATTTTGAGGAGCCAAAGACGATAATCTTTTCTTATTCCACACCTACCCTCTTAGTAGGAGCCTCAGTCTGATTTCTGCGATTGACCACCGTCACCACGCTCTGAGCCAGACTCAGAAAGGTTTGTCCCGTAATGGTGTCTATATTGAGTGCCGCTGGTGTACCTGCGTCGCCATTGTCGCATATGCTCTGTACCACAGGTATCTGTGCCAACAGAGGATAGCCCATCTCTTCTGCCAGATGCTTACATCCCTCCCTGCCGAAGATATAGTATCGGTTCTCTGGCAGTTCGGCAGGCGTAAACCAAGCCATATTTTCGACAAGTCCCAGAATGGGCACATTCACCTTGTCGTTACGATACATGTCCACGCCCTTCCTTGCGTCAGCGAGGGCTACCTGTTGAGGAGTAGACACGATGATGGCGCCTGTGATGGCGAGTGTCTGCAGCAAGGTCAGATGGATGTCGCTCGTACCTGGCGGTGTATCCAGTATGAAGTAGTCCAGCTCGCCCCAGTTGGCGTCAGCCAACAGCTGCTTCAATGCCGATGTAGCCATGCCTCCACGCCATAATGTAGCCGTGTCTTTATTGACGAAAAAGCCAATGCTCAACAGTTTCACGCCATATTGTTCTATTGGTTCGATGAGCTGGCGGCCGTCCACTTCTACTGCATACGGACGGGCATCCTCCACACCAAACATCTTTGGCACAGACGGACCAAAGATGTCCGTATCCAGCAGTCCCACCTTGTAGCCCAGTCGGGCGAGTGCTATGGCGAGGTTGGCTGCAACGGTAGACTTGCCCACGCCACCCTTGCCCGAACTCACGGCAATAATGTTCTTCACCCCTGGCAGCAGATCGTCCTCCTTCGGTCTGGGTTTAGACTTGTATTCAGTCTCAATCTCCACGTCCACGTCTTCGCCCAGATGGAATCTCAGGGCAGCCTCCGCCGCCTTGACGGTAGAACGGAGGAAGGGATCGGTATCTCTTGGGAAGACGAGCACCACCCTGACCTGCCATCGCTGGCGCTCGCGGTCGAACGTCACAACAGGAGTCTCAGCTATCATCTCGCTCTCAACGAGATTCTTTTTAGTACCGGCATACATCACCCCTGCCAGCACCTCCTCTACTCTTTTCGGATATAATTCCATAATGTCTTCATTTGTTTTAGGCTTGCAAAGTTACGAAAAAACGAGAGAAATGCAAAATGAAAGCCTGCTTTTATTTTCACATTTAAAAGAAGGCACTTCCTATCTGCTTTACCGAACGAACGAACAGTTGAACAGTTACTTCTGCGCACTTGTATTTATACTTTTATTATATATTATATATATAATATATAATAAAAACTTTCTTTTGAGTTTTCTCACACAAACTGTTCAACTGTTCGTTCGTTCGGATTAGTGACTATATATATGAACCTCCTAACCTCGCAATCCAGCCCATATTCACTCACAATCTCGCCCGTTTTGACCTCCAATCTCGCCCATATTTGTAGATAAAAGGGGCTCACTTTTTTAATATTCTATATAAGCCCACAGCTCTCGTATGCGTTTTTCAGGGTCCCACTTGCCCGAAAAAGTCCATTGGGGCGTGATGCGGAAGAGGTCAGGATTGCCTGGAGCACTATTGAGATTGTCAGCCAGCCAACCATTATGTCCTCCCTTGCGGGTACAGTTGAAAAAGTATGCTCGTCCGCCAGAAGTATTCGGGTCGGGCTCCCTGTCTATATGTACATAGGTGATCTTCTTGTCCATGATATTTTGGGACAAGCGACAATTGACAAAGAAGAACTGCGAATCATGGTAATAGCGTCCGAGCTGGGTGGGACGTGAGGCGTCAAACTCAGAGTTGGTGATGACCAGTTTCTTCGTCAAGTCATCTCTCCCGTCGTGACATGTTATTGACCTGCCATCGCCATAGAAGTGACAACGTGTGGCATAACACCATCCTCGAGGACAGAACACATCGGTACCCGTACTGCGCACGTAGAGGTCAGCATTATAGTACATTCCGTCGCCGCCCTTAGCCCATAACGCCAGAGCGTCGCTCCCTTCATTCCAGATATTGCAATTGAGAATAATCGTGCGCGTGGCTCTGTCAAAGACTGCCATCTGGTCGCGCCTGGTCGGTGTGACCACCTTGCCATAGTTATTGTAGATGGTAAGACCCGCGATGACACAGTCGTTAGCTTGTTCGGTCAGCATGACGGGTGCAGCTCGGTAACCCCGTTTTCTTACGGCTGATGTATCGTTTGAGAGTACAGGGAAGACTATGACGGTATTGTCTCGGTTTTCTCCCACAAGGACGATATTGGGGCGGTCTATGAGCACCATCTCCCGATATTCGCCCTTACGGATGAAGATTTTGTATGGTCGGTCGGCCGCTACGGGTGCCTTATTGACAGCCTCCTGTATGCTCTCGCCGCTGCTGACAACGGCATCAAAGTCGGACATGGACTTCTCGGGGTGACGGAAGAGTTGCATCTCGCCCGTCTCATTCCCTCCCTTGGAGTTCAATTCTATCCTTAGCTTGTGCGTAGGGTCATGCTTGTCTGCCCAAGCGTAATATAGCTTATAGAGACTTGCCGGACGACTATTGTACCACGAATAGCCATTACGACGCTCGGGACCAATGTCCTCCAGACGACGACGCGGCAGTCCGTCACGGTCGCAAACGAACGGTTCGACGTATTTCAGGTCATAGAACCTACCCCATAAGGGCACCCCTGCTTTGACATCAGCCACCAGCCGAGTTTCTCGTTCGGGATTTATCTTACTCCCGTCGCCTGTGCGTTCGAGTCGGTAGCCCGTAATCTTATATTTGTCAAACCATGCCATAGCGCCGTGCACCGCCCTTTTCACGGCTTCGCTCGGATGGGGTATCTCCATGAGCAGGCGCACCAGTGTAGCACTCTCCTGCGTACAATATGAGGGCAGTTCGAAGGCTCGCGCCGCAGCTGGCAGGAAGGTGTCTCGATCGTGTTGCTGACACCATACCGTAGGCTGTCCGTCTACCACTATCTGGGTCTTCAGGATACACTCCACACCCTTGTCGAAGGACAGCTGAGCCTTCTGGCGCAGCTCCCTTGTGGTGAGGTCGTTGTCGTATGGTGACTTCTGCTGGGCAATGTCACGCAGGAGGAACATGGTGTTTGCCATAGCGTCGTCGTTGTATGTGATATGTACCTGATAGCCGCGCATCTCAGGCCAGAACTGCGGCCAACCGCCACTCTCATACTGTCCGCTGATAAGATATTCCACCCCTCGGCAGAAAGCGTCCCTATAGGAAACCTCCTTGGTGGCTTGATACAGCCGAGCAAGGAACTTCATTTCCATCGTTGTGGCATCATTATCTGTAGTAGAATCGTTGCGTCGGTTCTTTAGGGAGAGTACTTCCGCGCGTTCCTTGTCGCTCAGGGGACGCGTCATGTCGGTATTCTTCTGCCATCCGCCCGTCACACGCTGATAGACGAGCAACTGGTCACCTATACGTCGAGCCTCAGCTGTCTGGAAAAAGGCAGGATCGGTTTGTCTCATCGTCTTTTTCCAGTCATTTTGGGAAAAACTTATGAGCGAAACAAAAAATAGCAGCACACACGCCAACGACCTCCTTGCCTGAAGGAGGTATAGGCTGGGGTAAGGTTGTGATTTCATAGAAATGTTTTTATAGATTATTTTGCAGTAGTCTTCGGGCTTCGCTTGTCGCGATGGTAGGAGCGATAGTCGTCAAGTTCTATCTCCACGTCTGGCTCCGCGAGTTCTCCCTCACGAGGCAGCAGGAACTTTAGGTATTTGATATTGAGCCCCCGTGCTATCCACATCTGCTCGTAGTAGGTCTGGATGGTGAGGAGTTGGGAGTTGAAAGCTGAAAGGTGCGAGATGTCTTTCGAGGAGTGAGGAACGGCTTCACCAACGTTAGCATACAAATTATCCGTATCGACGAGGATAGGCAGATGGTTGGTTTCCGCCATAATGCGGGTGTAGGTATAGAGAAATCGGGAGTCGGTCTTGAGGTGTATGACGCCTCGGTCGCAGAGGAAATGGCGGTAGCGCTCCAAGAAGTATGTCGAGGTGAGTCGCTTGCGCGGATTCTTCATCTGCGGATCGGAGAAGGTGAGCCATATCTCCTGTACCTCGTCCTCACGGAAAAAGCGGTCGATTATCTCGATGTTCGTGCGCAGGAAGGCTACATTCTCCATTCCCTCACGATGGGCTTGCATGGCACCCGTCCACATACGCGAACCCTTGATGTCTACTCCGATGAAGTTCATCTCGGGGAACATCTTCGCCAGCCCGACGGTATATTCACCCTTGCCACATCCCAGTTCCAAGACTATTGGGTTCTGATTATGGAAGACTTCGGAGTGCCATGTACCTGAGAGTGGATGTGGGAGCAAGGAGTGTGGGGTGTTCGCTCTCTCCTCGTGGCTCAGAAACCATGAATAGGGAAACTGGAAGACGTTGGGCAACGCCTCCATGTCAGCAAATTTTGCTAATTTTCCCTTACTCAAAACTCTAAACTTTAAACTTTACTCTATTACTACCGTAGTCCAGCCATGCTTATCCTCAATCTCGCCATACTGTATGCCACGCAGAGTATCGAAGAGTTTCTTTGAGATGGGGCCTGGCTCGGCTCCGAAGTCGTAGCGTTTGCCTGTCTCGAGGTCGTCGATATATGAGATAGGCGAGATGACTGCTGCCGTGCCGCATGCTCCAGCCTCCTCGAAAGTAGAGAGTTCCTCCTCGGGTATTTGTCGACGCTCCACCTTCAGTCCCAAGTCCTCAGCTACCTGCATGAGGCTCTTGTTGGTGATAGAGGGCAGGATGCTGGTCGATTTCGGAGTGATATATGTATTATCCTTGATACCGAAGAAGTTAGCTGCTCCGCACTCATCTATATATTTCTTCTCCTTAGCGTCGAGATAGAACTCGCAGGCGTAGCCCTTCTCATGGGCGAGGTTGTTGGCAAATAGCGATGCAGCATAGTTGCCACCCACCTTATACTTACCAGTTCCGAGGGGAGCCGAGCGGTCATAGTCACGCACAATGACGTAAGGATTGCTGGAGAATCCGCCCTTGAAGTATGGTCCTACAGGCGTTACGAAGATGAGGAAGCAATATTCCTTGGCAGGATGGACACCCACCTGAGCACTCGTTCCGATGAGAAGCGGACGCACATATAGTGTGGCTCCACTCTCGTACGTAGGGATGTACTCCTGATTGAGGCGTACCACCTTCTTTACCATCTCCTCAAAGAGCTCGGTAGGTACCTCAGGCATCATGATGCCTCGACAGGTAGACTGCAGGCGCTCGGCGTTATCCTTGACACGGAAGACGCGCACCTTACCATCAGGACAACGATAGGCCTTCAATCCCTCGAAAGCCTCCTGTCCGTAATGCAGACAGGTTGCAGCCATGTGTAGTTTCAGATACTCGTCGGAGCATACCTCGATTTCGCCCCACTTACCGTCCTTGTAGTAACAACGTACGTTGTAGTCTGTTGGCATATAGCCAAATGACAAATTTGCCCAATCAATATTCTTCATATCCTGTATATAAAAATAATGTTTGCTATTTAGCCTGCAAAAGTACATAAATTGTCAGAAAAAACAATTTATTTTAATCATTTTTTAACTCGACGACTCTTTTTCCATAGCAAAACGCCACGTAAGACAGTGCGCAGCCGCACATCTTAATCAATAATACAGACTACATTCCTACTCGTCCTTGAGCATGCGTTGCACCTCTTCGTCAGTCTTCGTGAGTTTGTCCTTGCACATCTTTATCAACTCACGAGCCTTCTTCATCTGCTCGCCCAGTTGGTCGATGTCATACTCGTCGTTCTCCATTTTCTGAACGATATCTTCCAGTTGTTTTATTGCTTCTTCGTATTTCATATTTAGTTATGGAATTTAATATATTATCGCTCTTTCATTCAATTCTTTCTTCTTTAGGCTTAATATTTTTTACCTATTCTTGATTACTCCTCCTATTTTTGACGTGTTTTCCTGTTATTAAATCTTTGAAAGACGGCTTTAGCTCAATCAATTCTCTATTATCATCGTATTTTGTTTGTACAAACTCGATTTTTATTGAATAAAGCGAATAGCGTTCGCTACAAATTATTAATAAAATTGCTTTTTTCCCCACTCGATATATAACTCTACTTATATATTTAAGATTTTCTTCATCTAGATAAAAATCTTTTTGAAGATTTTGTGGATTTCCATATATATCACTTAGTTTCTTGCAACAATAAGCAAAAAGTTTTATAACATCTTTTTTTTCAAAAGTAAACCACGGTGACATTACAACTTTGACTAATTTATTCTTTTCAAGATGAAAAGCAACAGTTGAATAATCAGATAGACCAAAATATCTACATAGCAATTTACTTCTATATCCTAAGTGTATTTCATTTGTATCATCCATTTTTAGTCCTTTAAAAACAATGGTATTATATATTTCTACTGGACTCATACCGAATTCGACATCCCCAAACACATATTTTTCAGAAGGGCAAGCCAACTCCCTCTCTATAATTTGTCTAAATTCTTTTAGATGAGGGTGACTTGTCTTTTCAATGATCTGATTTATCCTTTCTATTTCATTTTCCCCTTTTGAACGCGCCTCCATTTGAAGTTTTTCTTTCCACAAATAGTCATCAAACAACCTCTCGATTTTGTAATTAATAGATGGATAAAAATTGTATTTAATTTTATAATTATGTTGAATGTAACTATCTAGTCCACCATATAAATATGCAAATATGCCTCCTATGATCAAAGCAAACCATCCAAGTAACAGTCCCCAACCTTCCAATGACAACCATTCAAAAATATAACATGGCAACATTATTGTCAGTATTGCAGAGACAACTATGTAAACTCGTAGTATAATACATCTACGTCTATTGTTCCATTTTACATTACATCTTTGTCCCTCCTCTAGCTCTTCTAGATATTTAGTACAGTCATCAATAGTAACATTATAATCATCAGGATTGCAATATTTATCACAAATTTCCCAATATACAATACGAAATTGCTTAAAATACGTTTTATCTCTACTATATCTGTCAAAAAGTCCCATAATCCTAAATGCTTATTAACGCCATCAACTATTCTCTATTCTTGACCTTATTATTCCTTTTTCTAAACGTGTTTCGACTATCTCGTTAATAGTCAAGACAGAAGGATCACGAAGGACTTTCCCATGGTAGGTCGTAATACTGTATCCTCGACTGAGGATAAGCTGTGGGTCGAGTGCTCTGAGGCGGTATTCGATGGTCTGGAGTTGGTGCTGATGGCGCTCGAAGATGTATTTCATAAGGTGGTTCAACTTGTCGGCATGGCTATCCAGGCGATGTCGCTCGTCGGCAAACCGCTGGCTGACGAGCTGGGGTATGCGTGAGGAGTAACGCTCCAGTCGCTCTGCCACTTGTGCAAGATGGTCAATAAGAAATGCAGCAGCTGCCGTAGGGGTCTTCACACGTGTGTGAGCGATCATGTCGAGGATGGTCTCGTCACGATCATGACCTATACCAACGATGACAGGAAGAGGGAAGTTGGCTACGTTCTCGGCAAGGGCAAGGGTGTCGAAGCCCGAAAGGTCGGTAGTGGCTCCTCCACCACGGATGATGACGACGCAGTCGAAAGGATTTGGGGCATTATATATCCTATTGAGCGCCTCAATGATGGTTGGCTCCACCTGATCGCCCTGCATCACGGCAGAGAACAGCTCTACATGAAACAGGAAATCGTAGGGATTGTCATGTAGCTGGCGGCAGAAGTCGCCATAGCCCGCAGCCGTCTCCGAGGAAATGACGGCAATACGCTGGGCAAACATCGGCAGGCGCAAATCCCTCTGCAGGTCGAACACGCCCTCCTGCTTCAGCTGGTCGATGATGGCTTGGCGCTTACGTGCCATGTCGCCGAGGGTAAACTCGGGATTAATGTCATCAACTATCCAAGAAAAGCCATATAACTCATGGAATTGCGGGCTGACGCTTATCATCACACGCATACCCTTGTGAAGAGGCTGACCCGTGACTCGCTCGAAATGCGAGCGAAGCAGTCGCCATGTAGAAGCCCAACACTTTGCCGACGCACGTGCCACAAGAGCATTCTGGTCGGTCTCCACCAGCTCCATATAGCAATGGCCACGACTCTCGCGCACCTCTGACAGCTCAGCCTGGACCCAGTAGCTCTCGCTAAGCATGCCCTCGATAGCACGCCTCACCATCTGGTTGGCCTCGTGTAGTGTATATACGTTCTTCATATCACGTGCAAAAGTAGTAAAAAGTTTTTGGTTTTTGGTTTTTAGTTTTTGTTTTTTCTATCGTTATTTCGGAATTTTCCTCTCTAAACTCCAAACTTAAAACTTTTTTCATTACTTTTGCATCCGATATGGACAATAAGCAAGCTACATTAGAATTAGGAACGAATCCCGTGGGCAAGCTGCTCGTGCAATATGCCACGCCTGCCATAATAGCCATGACAGCCTCGTCATTATATAACATGGCTGACTCGATATTCATAGGACAGGGTGTCAACGCCACAGCCATCTCGGGACTCGCCATCACATTTCCCTTCATGAACCTGAGTGGAGCCGTGGGAGCTGCCATAGGCGTGGGAGCCTCGACCCTCATCTCGATGAAGCTGGGGCAAAAAGACTATTCCATGGCGCGCCATCTGCTGGGCAATTCTGTTACGCTCAAGATCATCACGGGTATGCTGCTCATGGCGGTATGTCTGGTCTTTATCAACCCCATACTACGATTCTTTGGAGCAAGCGACGCCACCCTACCCTATGCCCGCGACTACATGCAGATAATCCTGATTGGCAACACCATAACCCACCTTTATTTCGGAATGAACGCCGTATTGCGCTCAGCTTCCAAACCCAAAGAGGCGATGTATGCCACGATGTTCACAGTAGTCTTGAACATCATCCTCGACCCCATCTTCATCTGGGTGTTCCATTGGGGCATCCGAGGAGCAGCCATAGCCACCATACTCTCGCAGATGGTAGCCCTATGCTGGCAGGTGAGTATCTTCATGAACAAGCGCGAACTGCTCCACTTCGAGCGAGGCACATTCCGTCCGCAATGGCATCTGATAAAGAACATCCTCGGCATAGGCATGTCACCATTCGCCATGAATGCCTGCGCCTGTCTGGTGGTCATCTTCATCAACAATCAGCTGGTAAGCTATGGTGGTGACTCGTCGGTGGGAGCATACGGCATAGCCAACCGTATAGGATTTATCTTCTTCATGATCGTCATGGGCATCAACCAGGGGATGCAACCTATCGCAGGCTACAATTACGGGGCCCAGCAGATGGACCGTGTGATGCAGGTGCTCAAGTATTCTATCATCGGAGGTACGGCGGCGATGACCATAGGATGGATAGTAGGTGAATTCCTCACCTACCCCTGTGCCAGAGCCTTCACCAGCGATCCTGAACTCATAGAGAAATCTATGGAGGGCATTCGCATCAACATGCTCGCATTCCCCCTGATAGGCTATCAAGCTGTTATCACCAACTTCTTCCAGTCCATCGGTAAAGCCAAGATAAGTATATTCCTATCCCTCTCGCGACAGATGCTCTTCCTAATACCTCTGCTCGCTATTCTGCCCCAGATGTATGGAGTCAAGGGGGTATGGGCAGCCCTGCCCACAAGCGACTGCATAGCCTTCATAGTCACGACAATACTCATGATAATATATATGAGAAAAAATGAGAGGAGGCAAACTTCCAAGGAATGAGGAGTGAGAATAGTTCGAAAAAACGAGATAATTGATATCTCGAAATAAAGATTGAATGAAATATCGACTAAAAAATAAAAAACCATGAACATTTGCATCGGACGACAACTGGGCTCAGGTGGCAGAGAGATAGCCTGCAGACTGGCAGAAATGCTCGGATATAAGTTTTACGACAAAGAGCTCCTCAACCTTGCCGCAAAAGAGAGTGGATTCTCCGAGGAGTTCTTCGAACAAAATGACGAACACAAGGGATTCCTGAAATCGCTCTTTCACATGCACATACCCCATGTGAGCGACATCAATTTCTATAAGAGTGACATCTCCGAGGAGAGTCTATTCCAGTTTCAGAGTGACGCCATCAGGAAGGCTGCCGACGAGGGCAACTGCGTCTTTGTGGGCAGATGTGCCGACTATATACTACGCGACCGAACTGACATGCTGAGTGTCTTCATCACAGCCGACTTAGACTGGCGTGCCCAACAGGTGATCAGTCGTCACAAATGTTCTAAGGACGAGGCTCTGAAGATAATCCATAATGCCGAGAGCCAACGAGCATCTTACTACAACTACTATACGGGCAAGAGATGGGGTGACTCTGCAAGCTACGACCTATGCGTCAACAGCTGCCGACTGGGACTTGACGCCACAGCCCAACTGGTAAGGGATTTTATTGTTAAGAGTTCAAAGTTATAGGAACATCCCCCACCTCTATAAATATCATGAAGAAAATAGGTATCATAAGCGACACACACAGCTACTGGGACGACAAATACCTGCACTACTTTGAGCCATGCGACGAGATATGGCACGCAGGCGACATCTGCTCTACCGAACTGGCTGACCGACTCTCGGAGTTTCGTCCGCTACGTGCTGTCTGCGGCAACTGCGACGGAGGCGATCTCAGAAGAATGTTCCCAGAAGTACTACGCTGGAAGTGTGAAGACGTAGATGTATTGATGAAGCATATCGGAGGCTACCCTGGGAACTATGACCCCTCAATCCGCTCACGTATCTATGCCTCGCCGCCACAGCTCTTCATAAGCGGCCACTCTCACATCCTGAAAATAAAATACGACCGTACGCTCAACCTACTACACATCAACCCAGGTGCGGCAGGCATGCAAGGATGGCACAAGGAGCGCACGCTCGTCAGACTGACCATCGAAGGCTCACGCTTTACCGATTGCGAGGTAGTCACCCTGTCTTGAAATTGCTTTTTCTTTTGTGTTTCGATTGCATAATCGTCTTTAACTTACACCTAAGGTTCTCTTGCTTGGAAAAGTTCAAATAAAATTTGGCTTTTCGCTCGCTTAATCGTACCTTTGCAAACAAATAAAATTTTATATATAAATGAAGACAATAGTAATCACAGGCGGAGCAGGTTTCATCGGGAGCCATGTGGTGCGCCTATTCGTGAACAAATATCCCGAATACCACATCATTAATCTCGATAAACTGACATATGCGGGCAACCTCGCTAACCTGAAGGATATAGAACAGAAGCCCAACTATGAGTTTGTCAAGATGGACATTTGCGACTTCGACGCTTTCTATCAGCTGATGCAGAACAAGAAGGTGGACGGAATCATCCATCTGGCTGCCGAGAGCCACGTAGACCGATCCATCAAGGACCCGTTCACCTTTGCCAAAACCAACGTCATAGGCACACTCTCGCTCCTACAGGCTGCCAAACTCTACTGGGAGTCACTACCAGAGAAGTATGAAGGCAAACGATTCTACCACATATCTACCGACGAAGTATATGGCGCCTTGGAGCTGACTCACCCTGAAGGTATAGAGCCACCATTTACCACAACGGCATCTTCGGCAGAACACCACTTGGCATACGGTGATAAGTTCTTCCTGGAATCGACCAAGTACAACCCTCATTCGCCCTACTCCGCATCAAAAGCTTCGAGCGACCACTTCGTACGAGCCTTCCACGATACCTACGGAATGCCAATAGTGGTGACCAACTGTTCTAACAACTATGGTCCCTACCAGTTCCCCGAGAAGCTCATACCTCTTTTCATCAACAATATACGCCATCGCAAACCGCTGCCTGTATATGGCAAGGGCGAGAACGTGAGAGACTGGCTCTTCGTCGAAGACCACGCTCGAGCCATCGACCTCATTTTCCATAAAGGCAAGATAGCCGAGACTTACAACATCGGTGGATTCAATGAATGGAAGAATATCGACATCATCAAGGTGGTAATCAAAACCGTAGACCGACTCCTCGGACGTAAGGAGGGCGAGGATATGGACCTCATAACATTTGTTACCGACCGAGCTGGTCACGATCTTCGCTACGCCATTGACTCTTCAAAACTTCAGAAAGAACTCGGATGGGAGCCATCGCTACAGTTTGAGGAGGGAATAGAGAAGACCGTCCGTTGGTATCTCGACAACCAGGAATGGCTCGACAACGTCACTTCGGGCGACTACCAGAAGTACTATGAGAAAATGTACGGATAAAGCCTACCCCGCTCCCCGCTTGAACTTGTTCGCTCTGCTTACGAAGAAAACGAGGGAGCTATGAATGTACTATATGGACGAGATTACTAAGGAATTACAATCGTTTTTGGTAAAACTACATTATAGTCCAGATACCGTTTCGGAGAAGATGGAACACTATCTGGAACATCTCACCCATCTACTGCCTCCTGACGACGAAGAATCCCTACTCCACTACTTCGGCATATTGGGTCACGAGCAGATGGGACTCGACGAGATAGCCCGACAAAGAGGGCTCTCGCCCGAGACCATGATGACCAAGATAGACGAGAGTCTCAGAAGGCTTGCCATCACTCCCGAATGGCAGATGATGAAAAGCATAGGTTAGAAATAAAACCACTTTGAACGAAATATAAACAATACAAGATACGTCATGAAGAAGATTCTGCTTTTGGGCTCAGGCGAACTGGGCAAGGAGTTTGTTATTGCCGCCATGAGAGCTGGCCAGTATGTAATCGCATGCGACCGCTATGCAGGTGCTCCAGCCATGCAGGTGGCTGACGAACAGGAGGTGTTCAACATGCTCGACGGCGACGCGCTGGAGGCTGTTGTACGCAAGCACCAGCCCGACATCATCGTGCCGGAGATTGAGGCCATACGTACCGAACGTCTGTTCAAATTTGAGGAAGAGGGCATACAGGTAGTACCCTCGGCTCGTGCGGTCAACTTCACGATGAACCGACGTGCTATTCGCGATCTGGCTTCAAAAGAACTGGGTCTACGCACAGCTAAATACTTCTATGCCAAGACATTCGACGAATTCAAGAAAGCAGCCGACGAGATAGGGTTCCCATGCGTGGTGAAGCCTCTGATGTCATCGAGCGGTCACGGACAAAGCTACGTTCACAACGACGACGAACTGGAACAAGCCTTCCGCGAGGCTATGGAGGGAAGCCGTGGTGACGTGAAGGAGGTCATCATCGAGGAATTCATAGACTTCGAGTCAGAGTTCACCCTGCTCACCGTGACCCAGCAACACGGATGGCCCACACTATTCTGCCCACCGATAGGACATGTGCAGAAAGGTGGCGACTACCGCGAGTCATGGCAACCATACCAGATCAGCGAAGAGGCTTTGAAGCAGGCACAACACATGGCTGACCAGGTGACAAAGGCTCTGACTGGCGCTGGCATTTGGGGTGTGGAGTTTTTCCTGACCAAACAGGGCGAGGTAATCTTCTCAGAACTGTCTCCACGTCCACACGACACAGGTATGGTGACACTCGGCCACACCACCAACCTCTCAGAGTTCGAGCTACATCTGCGTGCCGTACTGGGACTGCCTATCGCGGGCATACACTTGGAGCATGCGGGAGCCAGCGCCGTAATCCTGTCACCTGTGGAGGCTAACACACCACTCGACCGCTCTCTCCTACCCTACAACCTGGAGGAGGCTCTCCGTGAAGACCGTACCCGCATACGCATCTTTGGCAAGCCTGAGGCTCACAAGGGGCGCCGCATGGGTGTGCTGCTATGCTATGGTGATGTCGATGCGGATGTAAATACCCTACGAGAAAAAGCCAAACGACTGGCAAAGACCGTACTTGGCACAGACCCGTACATGAAGAAAAATTGAAAAATTGAAAAATTGAAGAGTTGAAGAATTGAAGAATTGAAGAGTTGATACGTTCCATCCAGTCGTTGAGGTTTGTATTCATCATGCTTGTAGTGATGTCGCACATCATCGGCAAGTCATTCGACTTTGGCGGTGAGAGTGGCGTATCGTTCTTCTTTATATTGAGCGGCTTCATACTTTCGTATGCCTACGGCAAGAAAGTGGCTGAGGGCACGTTTGGCACTAAGGCTTTTATCAAGAAACAGTTGACTAAGTTCTACCCTCTCCATCTGCTTACATTCTTTATCATGGTAGCGCTTGACGCACGACTGGAGCGTTACTTCGAGTGGTATCGCCTGCTGCCAAACATGTTACTCCTACAGAGCTGGATACCTGACGACAGCTTCTTCTTCGTAGCCAATGGCTCATCATGGTTCTTGTCAGACTTGCTGTTCTTCTATCTCGTCTTTTCATTGGCTTTCAGCCTGCTCACGCGTTTGTCTGTTCGTCGTCTCATATTGGTGTTGATGATAGTATTGGCTGCCTACGTAGCGCTGGCTCTCGCTATTCCTATGGAGAAGGTGAATGCCGTACTATATGCCAACCCAGCCACACGCCTCATCGACTTCTGTATCGGCATTCTACTATATCGCTACACCCAGTCGAACATTGGCAAGATGGAGATGCGATGGATAGCTGCAAGGTCTGCCACGATGCGAACCGCCATAGAGATCTGTACTGTATTGCTTGTCGTGGGGTCGTTCTTTGTCTACGAATATTCGCCTCTGGGTTTTCGTTGTGCCAGTCTGTTCTGGTTTGTCTCGCCCGTGGTGTTGTTTGTCTTCGTGAGTACCGACAACAACGGAGGCTTGGTGGCTCGTCTTCTCCACCACCCCATAGCTCTCTGGCTGGGCAGCATCAGTATGGAGATATACCTGACCCATTGGATTACTATGCGCATATTCTATAGCCTGCTGCTACCCCATGGTATCGGCGAGGCAGAGCGACTGCTCCCGTGGATGATATGCGCCACCATCGGAGTGATAATCCTTGTGTCATACGCTACTAAACGATGGTTTGTCAATCCGATACACACAACATTGCAAGAGAAATTGCGTTAGAAAAGTATTATGATAGGAAAAATAATTGACCTGCCCAAGATAGTTGACCCACGAGGCAACCTGACCGTTGCGGAACAGATGAAGAATGTGCCGTTCGACATAGCACGAGTATACTGGACTTACGACATTCCTGCTGGCGAGCGCAGGGGCGGACATGCTCATCGCACATGCGAGGAGGTGATAATAGCCGTAAGCGGTTCCTTCGACGTGACGCTCGATGACGGACACGGCGGAAAGGAAGTACACCACCTCAACCACCCCTATCAGGGATTATACGTCGGCACACATACTTGGCGCACCCTTGAGGATTTCTCCTCGGGAGCCGTATGCCTGGTTCTTGCCTCCGAGCTGTTCGATGAGGACGAATACATATACGACTACGAGGAGTTTATCGGATGTTCAAAATAGTAAGATACACATCAGAACATATAGACGAGTGGAATACATTCGTGGCAAAGTCGAAGAACGGTACGTTCCTCTTCGACCGATACTATATGGACTACCACTCCGATCGTTTCAAAGACCACTCCCTGATGTTCTACAAGCAAGATAAGCTATACGCTCTTCTTCCTGCCAACGACGACGGGAAGGGCACACTTTGGTCGCACCAAGGACTCACGTTCGGCGGACTTATCATGTCGGACAGATGCCGAACGGAAGAAGTTTGCGAGCTCATCTTAGAATTGAACGATTATCTAAAACAAGCTGGGTTTCAAAAGATTATCTACAAGCACACACCCTGGCATTATTGCACTATCCCTTCACAAGAAGACCTTTATGCCATAGTCCAGACAAGCAAAGCATCCATCCGTTCGCGCGACATAGCATCAGTAGTTGACCTACACCATCGTCTACCATTCTCCGAGCTACGCAAGAGAGGTATAAAGAAGGCACAAAAGGCAGGAGTGGTGATAAGCGAAGGCAACGACCTTGAAGGTTTCTGGTCACTCCTTTCAGACCATCTACATAGCAAGTTCAACGCACTTCCCGTGCACTCCCTGCAAGAGATAAGCCTACTCCGCAAAAGATTTCCTGAGAACATACGTCTCTTCACGGCATCAATTGACGACAGAATAGTAGGCGGCACGCTATTATACTGTTCTGGCCAAACGGTAAAGACACAATATATTTCGGCAAACGAGGATGGATTGCAACACGGTGTCATCGACCTGCTCTTCGACACCTTGCTCATGAAAAGTCAGGAAGCAGGGTTCCGCTACTTCGACTTCGGCACATCCAACATGCCTGGTAGCAGCGAGCTCCACGCATCACTCATCCATCAGAAAGAAGGGTTCGGTGCCCGTGCCGTATGCTACGACACATACGAATGGGAGATACCAATAGAACCTTAAAGACCTTAAAGACCTTAAAGACACTAAAGACCTTAAAGACTTTAAAGACCTTAAATTAAAAAGAAGAAAAAAAAAGACAAATGATTGTTTGCATAGCAGAGAAACCAAGTGTGGGCCGCGACATAGCGCGCATTTTAGGTGCCACACAAGACCATAAGACATACATGGAAGGCAACGGCTACCAGGTGACGTGGACCTTCGGACACCTGTGCGAACTGAAGATGCCCGAAGACTATACACCCATGTGGAAGTCGTGGAGCCTGTCGTCGTTGCCCATGATACCACCACGCTTCGGTATCCGACTGAAGGACGACCAAGGCGTGCGCAACCAGTTTGCCACCATAGAGAAACTGATGCAGGCAGCCGACGAGATAGTTAATTGCGGTGATGCCGGACAAGAAGGAGAACTCATCCAGCGATGGGTAATGCAGAAGGCTGGGGCCAAATGCCCCGTGAAGCGTCTGTGGATATCTTCGATGACCGACGAGGCCATACGTGAGGGATTCCAGAATCTGAAAGACCAACAAGCATACCAGCCTCTGTACCTTGCAGGACTCTCCCGCGCCATCGGCGACTGGCTACTCGGCATCAACGCCACACGTCTATATAGCATCAAGTACGGACAGCCAGGCAAGCCCCTGAGTGTCGGACGCGTGCAGACCCCTACGCTCGCACTCATCGTAAACAGGCAACGGGAGATAGACAACTTCAAGCCAGAACCCTATTGGGTGCTCGCAACTATCTATCGTGACACCCAGTTTACCGCTACCGCCGGCAAGTACACGAGCAAGGAAGAGGGCGAGAAGGCCTTCTCGCTCATCGAGGGCAAGCCCTTCGTCATCACGGACGTTCAGAAGAAGAATGCCAACGAGGCACCAAAACCACTCTTCGACCTCACCTCCCTTCAGGTAGAATGCAACCGCAAGTTCGGATATTCGGCTGAGATGACCCTCAATCTGGCACAAGCTCTCTACGAGAAGAAGGTCACCACCTACCCACGTGTGGACACTCAGTTTCTTTCCGACGACATCTATCCCAAGTGTCCGCAGACGATGAACGGACTCTACAAGACTACCTTTGCCGGCAAGTCACCATACGCCGAACTCGTCAAAGGGCTTGCGGGCAAGGCTCTGAAGAAGACGAAGAAGGTGTTCGACAACTCCAAGGTTACCGACCACCACGCCATCATCCCCACAGGCATTCCCCCTCGTGCTCTTACCGATGCCGAGCAGCATGTATTCGACCTCATAGCTCGCCGCTTCATCGCCGCCTTCTATCCCGATTGCAAATACTCCACTACGACCGTACTGGGCGAAGTGGCGGGCGAGGAAAAGGGGCAAGAAGATGCCAAGAACAACGAGAAGGCCATCAGTTTCAAGGCCACCGGCAAAGAGATTCTCGACCCGGGTTGGCACGTGGTGTACAATCAAGACAATCAGAATAATCAGAACAATCAGAATAATCAGAGTACTCTTAATAATCCGAATACTCCGACCACCTCGGACGATTCTCCCGAAAACTCCGACGAGGGCGAGAAGACCCTTCCCACCTTCGTCAAGGGTGAGAGCGGTGACCACAAGCCTACACTCACCGAGAAGATGACCACACCTCCACCCTACTACACCGAAGCGACCCTGCTCAGGGCTATGGAGACCGCTGGCAAGTTTGTTGAGGACGAGGAACTACGAGCAGCACTCAAAGAGAACGGTATCGGCCGACCATCCACGCGTGCCGCCATCATCGAGACTCTCTTCCGCCGCCACTACATACGCAAGGAGCGCAAGCGTCTCGTGGCAACGCCCACTGGCATAGAGCTCATCGACGTGATCAAGGAAGAGCTGCTCAAGAGTTGCGAGCTCACGGGCATCTGGGAGAAGAAGCTACGCGACATAGAACACCAGAAGTACGACCCTGCCCAGTTCATCAACGAGCTCAAGCAGCAGATCACCGAGATAGTTGGTCAGGTGCTTGCCGACAACAGTAGCCGTCGTGTCGCTATCGTCGAGGAAGAGAGCAAGAAGAAAAAGGGCAAAGAGAAAAAATAAATGTCGTCGTTTGTACGTTTATTCCTATATGAGAAGTAGAATACACATTATCACAATAGCATCTCTATGCTTGCTGCTCTGCGCCTGCGGAGCCGACAGGAACATGAAGAAGGGTGAGAAGTATCTCGCCTTGGGCGAATATTACGATGCAGCCAGGGAATTTCGTACTGCCTACCAACGCACTCCTCCGAAGGAACGTGTCCTTAGAGGTCAGCGCGCCAGAATGATGGCATACTGCTATGACAAGATCAACGAGAACCAACGAGCCATAGCTGCCTATCGCAACGTGATACGCTACAAGCAGGACGACCCTGAGACTCACCTGCACCTTGCCGACAACCTCATGAAGTCGGGCAGCTATCGTGAGGCCGAGAAGGAATACCAATCGGTACTCGACTCTCTCTCAAGTGCCATGTATTTCACAATAGAACAGGACACAAACGAGAAGAAAAAGAGCAAGCTGACAATACAAAACAAGGAGATAGTACCGCTAACGACTGAAGAACTCCAGTCTCGTGCCGAACAGGGAATGCAGAACGCACGCCTTGCGCCACAAAACAAGGAGCGCGGCTCGCGCTACATCGTGAAGAAGGCCGAGCAGTTCAACTCGCGCCGTGCCGACTTCTCGCCCATGCTCTTCGGCGACCAATACGACCAACTCTTCTGGACCTCCACGCGCAACGAGGCTCAGGGCGACGAGCTGAGCGGCATCACAGGTACCAAGCCCAGCGACATCTTCTATAGCGAGAAAGACGACAAAGGCAAGTGGAGCAAGCCCCAGACCATAGAGACAGGACTGAACACCGAGCACGACGAGGGCACTCCGGCATTCACGGTCGACGGCAGGGAGATGTACCTCACCCAATGTCTCACCGACCCATCCTATCCACGCTATGCCCAGATATCCAAGAGCAGCCGCTCAGATGCTGCCTGGGGCAAAGCCTCGAAGGTGGAGATTTCCAAGGACACCCTCTCATCATTCGCCCATCCGGCACTATCGCCCGACGGCAACTGGCTGTACTTCACCAGCGACATGCCTGGAGGCAAAGGCGGAAAGGACATCTGGCGCGTGCGCATAACTGGCGGTAGCATAGGAGGAGTGGAGAACATCGGTGAACCCGTGAACACCCCTGGTGACGAGGTATTCCCTACCTTCCGACCCAATGGCGACCTGTATTTCTCGAGCAACGGACACAAGGAGAACCTCGGCGGACTGGACATATACATCGCCAAGGTGGGCGACGACCGCCACTTCCATGTTGAGCACCCAAGCTATCCCTTGAACTCCCAAGGCGACGACTTCGGATGTACGTTCGAGGGGCTTCACAATCGTGGCTTCTTCTCAAGCAACCGAGGCGATGCCAAAGGCTGGGACCACATCTATTCCTTCGAGCTGCCTGAGATCATACAGACCGTTCAGGGGTGGGTCTACGAGATGGAAGGCTACGAGCTGCCAGCCGCACAGGTCTATATGGTGGGCGACGACGGCACCAACCTGAAACTCTCCGTGAAGGGCGACGGCTCGTTCGAACAAGAAATACGACCTGGAGTGAACTACGTGATGCTCGCTACATGTAAAGGTTACCTCAACCATCAGGAACAACTCTCGGTGCCTAAGGTGGAGGAGTCAGAGCAATACGTCCTGCAATTCCCATTGGCAGGCATCCGTGTGCCGGTGATGATCGACAACATCTTCTACGACTTCGACAAGGCTACGCTACGACCTGAGTCAGAACAAGCACTCGACAACCTCGTGAAACTACTCAACGAGAACCCGAACGTCACCATCGAGCTCAGCGCCCATTGCGACTTCAAGGGCTCAGCCGAATACAACAAGCGTCTGGCTCAGCGCCGTGCCGAGTCCGTTGTCAATTACCTCGTGGCTCACGGCATCGCCAGCGACCGTCTCTCGCCCGTAGGCTACGGCAAGGAGAAGCCTAAGACCATACGCAAGAAGCTCACCGAGAAATATCCGTGGCTCAAAGAGGGCGACATCCTCACCGAGGACTTTATCAAGAAACTCGACGAGGAGAAACAGGAGATATGCAACCAGCTCAACCGACGCACCGAGTTCATCGTGCTCCGCACCACCTACGGCATGTTCGACGAGCAGGGCAAACTGAAAGAGCAACCTAAGCCCGCAAGGCAGAAGGAAGAGCTCGACGACGACAGTAACTTCGAATTTATCATCGAGTAACGGAATAACGAAATAACGGTATCACGGAATAACGAAATAACGACATAACGACATAACGACATAACGAAAATAAAAGAAATCAATGCACCTTCCTGAGGATTTCATAAGACACACGCGCGAGATAATGGGCGACGAGCTGTTCAATCGATTTCTTGACGCACTCGACAAGGAACCTCCCGTCAGCATACGCATGAACCCCTGGAAGTGGAACGGCGACCGCAAGGACATAGCCCTATACCAGGATGACGTACCTTGGTGCCCCAATGGTCTTTACCTCCGCGAACGACCCAACTTCACCTTCGACCCCTTGCTCCATGCAGGAGTATACTACGTGCAGGAAGCCTCGTCGATGTTCGTCGACAGGGTGCTCCGACAATACGTCAAGGAGCCCGTCCGCATGCTCGACCTATGTGCTGCACCCGGAGGCAAGACCACATGCGCCGCATCAGCCCTGCCCGAAGGCAGCATACTATATAGCAACGAACCCATACGCAACCGTGCACAGATACTGTCCGAGAACACGCAGAAGTGGATGAGCTCACCACGTTCATGCACCAGCGGTCAGCCCGCTACCACCACCATCATCACCACCAACTGCTATCCGAAGGACTACAAGAAGGCAAAGGCCACGTTCGACGTGATACTATGCGACGTACCATGCTCGGGCGAAGGGATGTTCCGTAAGGATGAAGGTGCCATCGGCGAATGGAGCCAGCGCAACGTGGAGAAATGTCAGGCACTACAACGCGAGATTGTGGAGACCATCTGGCCATGTCTGCGCCCTGGCGGCCTGCTCATCTATTCCACATGCACATTCAACACCCATGAGAACGAGGAGAACGTAAGGTGGATTCTCGACAACCTTGACGCAACCATCCTACCCATAGAGACCGAAGACGCATGGGGCATCACCGGTTCGCTATTGGAAGGATTCCACCAGCCCGTCTATCGTTTCATACCCGGCAAGACCATTGGCGAAGGACTCTTCATGGCGGCGATGAGGAAGGGGCAAGGAGAAGAAAGCAAGATGATAGATAAAAGGAGCAAGAAATCTAACCTCCTGCCCCCTGCCCCTTGCTCCCTACCATCGGCACTCACCATCCTCGAGCCCACGTTTCTCAACGACCTGCACGAAGCCTCCACCGCGCCAAGGGCAGAGCTCACTTACGACCAAGCCATCGGCTACCTGCGCCGTGAAGCCATCACCCTACCGCCCGACACGCCGCGCGGCATAGTCGTGCTGACCTATCGGGACGCGCCCCTCGGACTGGCAAAGAACATAGGCAACCGCGCCAACAACCTCTACCCCAAGGAGTGGCGCATCAAGACCACACATATACCAACCATCAAGTATTCTGCTATCCCATAGCAGCCTAAAACAACAAGAAGAAAAATGAAACAATACCTCGACATCCTCGACCGCATCCTGAAGGAAGGAACCCAGAAGGGCGACCGCACAGGCACAGGCACCATCAGCATCTTCGGAACTCAGTCGCGCTACAACCTTGCCGACGGCTTTCCTCTGCTCACCACAAAGAAACTCCACCTGAAGAGTATCATCTACGAACTCCTGTGGTTCCTCAAGGGCGACACCAACGTCAAGTACCTGCAGGAACATGGCGTGAGGATATGGAACGAATGGGCTGACGAGAACGGTGAGCTCGGACCCGTCTACGGTCACCAGTGGCGCTCGTGGCCCGACTACGACGGCGGCACCATCGACCAGATACGCTACGTGCTCGACCAGCTGAAGAACAACCCCAACTCACGACGCATGATCGTGAGCGCATGGAACGTGGCTGAGGTCAACAAGATGGCGCTTCCTCCCTGTCACACGATGTTCCAGTTCTATGTGGACTACCCCAACGGTCAGGACCAGCAGGGACGACTCTCCCTTCAGCTCTACCAGCGTTCGGCAGACACCTTCCTCGGCGTACCGTTCAACATCGCCTCCTATGCCCTACTGCTCCAGATGATGGCACAGGTGACGGGCTTCCAGCCTGGCGAGTTCATCCACACCACGGGCGACACCCACCTCTACCTGAACCACATCGAGCAGGCGAAGCTCCAGCTCACTCGCGAGCCACGACCCCTGCCCGTGATGAAGCTCAACCCCGACGTCACCGACCTCTTCAGCTTCCAGTATGAGGACTTCCAGCTGGAAGGCTACGACCCGCATCCACACATCAAAGCCGAAGTCAGCGTGTAGAGGTACAGTTCATAGTTCATAGTGCATAGTGCATAGTGCATAGTGCATAGTGCATAGTTCATAGTTCATAGTTTTTGGTTTTTAGAAAAAATCTGTGTAATCTGTGTAAATCTGTGAGAGGTACAGTTTTTAGTTTTTAGTTATGATTACGATTATTGCTGCCGTAGCCCGAAACAGGGCGATAGGATATGAGAACAAGCTGTTGTATTGGTTGCCCAACGACCTGAAGCGGTTCAAGGCGCTCACCACAGGCCACACCATCATCATGGGGCGTAAGACCTTCGAGTCGCTGCCCAAGGGAGCCCTGCCCAACAGAAGGAACATCGTACTGAGCAGGAGCCGTCAGGAGTTCCCTGGTTGTGAGACCTTCGCCTCGCTCCAAGAAGCCCTCAGCCATTGCGACAAGGACGAGGACGTATATATCATCGGTGGTGCCAGCGTCTACGAGCAAGCCATGAAGGTTGCCGACCGCCTCTGCCTCACCGAGATTGACGACACACCGAAGCACGCCGACGCCTTCTTCCCTTCATACGACGGATGGAAGGTGGAGTCGCGAGAAGAACACACCATCGACGAGAAGCATGCCTACAAGTATGCCTTTGTGGATTATGCGAAAGGAGCAGGGAGCAAGGGGCAGGGAGCAAGAGAATAGATAAAAGGAGCAAGAGAACTATCCTCCTGCCCCTTGCTCCTTGCTCCTTGCCCCCAAAAATCTATTCTCCTGCCCCCTGCCCCTTGCTCCTTGCCCCCGAATAATTTATCCTCAGGGCGTTAGCCTGCCGAAGCGCTTGCTTCACATCAGTAATAATGCCCATCGGGGTAGCCTTGTCAGCCTTTATCGATACGGTCATCTGTTGCAAGTCTTCTGCCGACATGCCTGCCCTGTCGCGTGAGATATAGTCAACTATGTCGCCCACCGTCACAAACTTGTCATTCATCTGCACCTGCGTGGCACCATTAGGCTGACCCATAGGTTTGCCAATATAGATATATGTGACGGTAGACTTCTTCGTCAGTCGTGTCAGCTCCGTACCCGCCGGCACCTTGTATTTCACCTTGAGCGGTTCCTTCCTCATGTGTGTCACTATCATGAAAAAGAAGAGCACCGTAAAGATCAAATCCGGCAATGACGCCGTATTCAGTCCTGGTATCGTATATTTCTTTCTCCGTCTCATTCTCTAACTAAAAACTATTCAAGTTTCGCATTCGCTCAACTTTTTGGAGTTAAAGGAGTTAAGGGAGTTAAAGGAGTTAAAGACGTTAGTCTTTTTCCTTGAATATTCCCTATAGGAGTAGAGATTTAAGAAGTAAAACATTTGTCCTTAACTCCTT
>ODAI010968832.1_pt1 | contig 24177 bp, 25 predicted proteins | sample 1539321 | NCBI WGS metagenome assembly ODAI01 (sample SAMN02144231, study PRJEB22623) | gut metagenome | biome: sheep rumen | host: Ovis aries | place: New Zealand | reverse complement strand
CAGCTGCTTGGAGCATTCCTCCAGCACGTCGAACCGGAGCTGGGGCTTGGTGCCGGGCTTGAACTTATAGGCGCCGTGGCTGGTGCCGATGGCGATGGCCAGGGAGTCGCAGCCGGTGCGGGTCGCGAATTCAACAACTTCTTCGGGATGGGTGTACATCGCCTTGTCAGCTTCGACGGAAACTTCGTCTTCCACGCCGGCCAGGGTGCCCAGCTCAGCTTCGACTACGACACCGTGATCATGGGCATATTCAACCACCTGGCGGGTGAGGGCAATGTTTTCTTCAAAGGGCTTGGAGGAGGCATCGATCATGACGGAGGTGAATCCGCCGTCAATGCAGCTCTTGCACAGCTCAAAGGAATCGCCGTGGTCCAGATGCAGAGCGATCGGGATTTCGGGATTCAGGATGACGGCAGCCTCCACCAGCTTGACCAGGTAGGTATGGTTGGCATAGGCGCGGGCACCCTTGGAAACCTGCAGAATGACGGGAGCCTTCAGCTCGCCGGCCGCATCGGTGATTCCCTGGATGATTTCCATGTTGTTGACATTGAAGGCACCGACGGCATATCCGCCGTCATAAGCTTTTTTAAACATTTCCTTTGTTGTTACCAGTGGCATAAGAAAAACCTCCTTCTACAAAGTATCTCTATTATAACACATGCCGGAGGGAATGAAAAGAAAAAAGAAGCGGGAGAATCGGTACAGTACGGAATATAATACGGAAGGAAGACAACGGAACCATTGCTTTGCACGCTGAAATGAATTAAAATAGAATTTAATATGATGGAAACGGGAGGAAAGCCAATGTATCCCATTGTGCGAAAGGAAGAACTGAATGAGACCACCACCCTGATGGAGGTGGAGGCGCCGCTGGTGGCTTCGAAAGCCAAACCCGGCCAGTTCATTATTTTCCGGATTGATGAAGAAGGCGAGCGTGTTCCCCTGACAATTGCCGGTTACGACCGGGAGAAGGGAACGGTTACGATTATCTTCCAGCGGGTCGGCTATACGACAGAAAAGCTGAATTCGCTGAATGCCGGTGACGCGCTGCAGGATTTTGTGGGCCCTCTCGGCGAACCGAGCCGGACGGAGGGAATCAAGCGGGCAGCTGTGATCGGAGGCGGCCTGGGCGTGGCCATTGCCTATCCGCAGGCGAAGGCGCTTCATGACGCCGGTGCAGAAGTGGATCTGATCGTCGGTTTCCGCAATGAACACCTGATCATCCTGAAGGATGAACTGGAAGCAGCCTGCACGAACCTGATCATCATGACCGATGACGGAAGCAACGGCCACAAAGGGTTTGTAACGCAGGCGCTTGAATCACAGATTCAGTCCGGACGGGAATACGACACGGTGATCGCGATCGGCCCCCTCCCGATGATGAAGGCGGTTTGTGAGATGACCCGGCCGCTGAATATCAAAACGATTGTCAGCATGAATCCGATTATGATCGACGGAACCGGCATGTGCGGCGGCTGCCGCCTGACGGTAGGCGGAGAAACAAAGTTTGCCTGTGTGGACGGACCTGACTTTGACGGCCATCTTGTGGACTTTGACGAAGCCATGGCCCGGGGCAGGATGTTCCGGCCGGAAGAGGCGCAGGCCCGTGAAAAACATATTTGCAGAATGACCGGGGAGGCCAGATAATTATGCCGAATATGTCCCTTACCAAACATCCCATGCCCGAGCAGGAGCCTGCTGTACGGGCAAAAAACTTCAAGGAAGTGGCGCTGGGATATACCCGTGAAATTGCCATCGAGGAAGCAAATCGCTGCCTGAACTGCAAGAACAGCCCCTGTGTCACAGGGTGCCCCGTAAATGTTCCGATTCCTGATTTTATCGCCAGGATCCGGGAAGGGGATCCGGTAGCTGCCTGCAGCATTATTCGTAGCCAGAACGCCCTTCCGGCGATCTGCGGCCGCGTTTGCCCGCAGGAAAGCCAGTGTGAAAGCAAGTGCGTACGCGGTATCAAAGGCGAGCCTGTAGCCATTGGGCGGCTGGAGCGCTTCGCTGCGGACACGGCCATGGCGGAAGGAAAAGCACAGATTACCCGGAAGGCGCCCTGCGGGAAGAAGGCGGCTGTTATCGGCAGCGGCCCGGCGGGGCTGACCTGCGCCGGAGAGCTGGCGAAGGCCGGATGGGATGTAACCATCTATGAGGCCCTGCATACTGCCGGCGGTGTTCTGATGTACGGCATTCCCGAATTCCGGCTGCCTAAAGCGCTGGTAGCCCGTGAGATTGATACCCTGAAGGAAATGGGCGTGAAAATTATCACCAACGCGGTAGCCGGAAAAGCTTTTACCGTGCAGGAACTGCTGGATCAGGGCAATGAAGCGGTATTTATCGGCAGCGGCGCCGGACTCCCGAATTTCCAGAAAATCCCGGGAGAGAACCTGTGCGGGGTCTATTCCGCCAATGAATTCCTGACGCGGCTGAATCTTATGAAGGCCTATACATTCCCGCAGCATGATACGCCCGTGAAGATCGGAAGCAGGGTGGCTGTCATCGGCGGCGGAAATGTCGCGATGGATGCGGCTAGGTGCGCCAAGCGTCTGGGCGCCGAGGTGACCATTGTCTACCGGAGAAGCGAAAAGGAAATGCCTGCCCGGGCTGAAGAAATCCATCATGCTAAAGAGGAAGGGATTATCTTCAAAATGCTGACGGCCCCGACGGAGATCGAAGGCGACGAAACCGGTTTTGTCAAGGGAATGAAATGCATTGAGATGCAGCTGGGCGAGCCGGACGAGCGGGGCAGGCGGCGGCCTGTACCCGTTCCGGGAAGCGAATTTGAGATTCCGGTGGAAACCGTGATTGTTGCCATCGGCAACAGTCCTAATCCGCTGATCAAGAAAACGACTCCGGATCTGCCAACGGAAAAATGGGGCGGCATCCGGACGGATGAGACGGGACGGACCGGGATGAAGAACGTATATGCGGGAGGCGACGCGGTGACCGGCGCTGCGACGGTTATCCTGGCCATGGGCGCCGGCAAAAAGGCCGCCGCAGCGATTCTTGCGGATCACCCGGACTGACGGGAGGAAAGAAGAGTCAATGACATTCGCCTTTGATGAACGGTTTGCCATGTTTGATATCACCCCTGTGGAAAATGAGTTCATACTGGAATATCTGCCGGGCGCAAAGGGCGACTATGTCAAGGTATATCTGTATGGCCTGCTTTCCTGTTATCACCCGAAGCAGGAGATGGACCTGACGACCATGACCCGGGAACTGGGACTTACCGAGGAAGAGATTCTTTCCGCTTTCCGTTACTGGGAAAGAAGGGGCATTGTCCGCAGAATCAATGATCATCCGCCGGAATGGCAGTATGTTAATCTGACACAGCTTCATATGGGCGGCGATCCCGGACTGGATAAGGATTTTATCCGGTTCAGCCGGGATCTGGAAAGCAGCTTTGAAGATATCCGGGATTTTCACGGATCCGAAATAGCCGCGTGCTACGAATGGAAGGAGGATCTTGGCATTCCGACGGAGGTCATTATCCTTCTTTTAAAGCATATGAGCCGGACCCGGGGGAAGAATTTCAAAATCAAAGATGCCGAGAAGGTTGCTTTGATGCTTAAGGATGAAAAGGCCGTAACGCTGGAGGATGCCGAGCTGGTTCTCAACCGGGATGAAATGATGACTGCGGGATTCAGGCGGATTCTGCGAAAGATGGGCATGCGGTTCAATCCTTCCGAGGCCAACCTGAAATTATACCGGAAATGGCGGGAAGAATGGCATTTCACGCAGGAGGCGATCGAAGCCGCATGCGACCAGACGGCCACCAGCACTCCCAGCCTTTCCCTGCTTGACGCCATCCTGGCGCAAACCTACCAAAACCGGGGCGACAGCGAACGGGTCCTGGACAGGGTGGATCTGGAAGCTGCGGAAGAGAACCGGAAAAACCTGAAGGCTGTGCTGAAGGAAATCCGGCAGTACGGGGCTCCTACCGCAGCCCAGCAGAAGCTGTACAGCGAAATGACCCGGATGTATCCTCAGGAGATTATCCTGCTGGCCGCACGGGAATGCGCCGCAAAACAGAAAAGCCTTGACTCCGTGCTGAAACTGCTGGAAAGCTGGCAGGAGCGCGGGTTCCGGGAAACGAAACAGATCACGGAGCATATCCGGGCTTTTCATGAAAAGGAAGATTTCCTGCGTGCACTTCGGCAAAAGTGGTCAGTGCAGGATGCGGACATCGGCCAGAAAGCATTGCAGCTGCTGGATAAATGGGAAAATGAGATGGGTTTCAGCCGGGAGATGATTTCCATGGCTGCAGACCTGGCCTTCGAAGTGAAAAAACCGGTGGCTTATATGGACAAGACGCTGGGCTACTGGGCGGAAAAAGGCATCCGCACTCCGGAGGACGTTCAAAAAGACCGGCTGGCTCACGGAGATAAGACCAGCAGCGGACCGTCCCGGAAGGGAAGCGGAAAAACATTGCCGGCGCAGCAGTATGGGCAGCGGGATTATTCAGGAGAGCAGGAGGCTGCCATAGAGCGTATGTTCGCGTCCATCCGGAGCGAATCAGACAGCGGAACACAGGCGGACGGAGGAAACGAACATGCGTGAGGACCTGATCCGGGAGCTGGAACAGGAATATACCGAACAGAGAATCCGGAACGAGCAGACGGAGGCAGAACGCCGTGATCATATCCGGAATCACTTTCCGGCTGTTCAGAAAAAGGTCGAGGAACGGGAATCCCTGATTTTCGGTACTCTCCGGCAGATTCTGGACGGAAAAACGAAAACCGGGGACCTGACCGGGCGGATGAAAGAGCTGAATCGGGAGATTGAACAGCTGCTGCAGGCCGGCGGCATGCCGGGAGATTATCTTTCCCCGGTATACCGATGCCCGATCTGTAAGGATACGGGATACACCGGAGAAACGGTTCGGGTACCCTGTGAATGCCTGAAGAAGGCCTACCAGGATAAACTGCGCCGGGCTATCGGCCTGGATAAGGACGGAACGGAAACCTTTGAGAGATATGATTCAGGGTTTATTCCGAATGAACCGGTCGGCAGCAGCGGCATCACCCAGCGGCAGATTTCAGATCATGCCAGACGGATATGCGAAGGATGGGCCAACCAGTATCCGGATGTTGCATGCCGGGACATTCTGCTGAGCGGAAGCAGCGGCCTGGGGAAAACCTTTCTGATGAATGCTATGGCGGAGCGGCTGATTGAAAGAGGAAAGAATGTTCTTCTGGTCGGCGCATATACCTTTCTGCAGATGGCGAGGAAAAGCTATTTCGATTCGGAAAACGGAGTGCGTGAGCTGATGGAAGTTCCTGTTCTGATGCTGGATGACCTCGGCAGCGAACCGCTGATGCAGAACATCACCATTGAGCAGCTGTATTACCTGGTCAATGAACGGCAGAACGGCGGGCTTTCCACGGTAATCAGTACAAACCTGACAATCCCGGAGCTTCGGGAGCGGTATACGGAAAGAATTGTGTCCCGGCTGACGGATCCCAAGCACAGCATTGTGCTGACACTGATGGGGCGGGACCTGAGAAAACAGGATGGGAACAGGAAATGAACATCCAGATTTATTCCGGGAAAAAGAATTTTGAGGTGCAGAAGGCTGAACGGTACTTCAAGGAACGGCGGATTCCTTATCAGAGCCTGGACCTGAAAAAGCACAGGCTGGGCGAAAGGGAAATCCGGCTGATGCTGGACGCGGTCGGGATGGAGAACCTCCTGGACAGGGAGGATAAAAAAGTGAAGGAGCATCCGGCATGCTACTATGACCGGGCGGAACTGCTGATTCCTGCCATTCAGGAATCCCCATGGCTGCTGAAAACTCCGATCGTTCGGAACGGCAGGGAAATAACCATCGGATTCTGTCCCGGGGTCTGGGATATGTGGAAATAAAGGAGATGAGCGGATATGCGGAGCATGACAGGCTGCGGAACCGGGAAGGCAGCCGGGGAAGGATGGGAAGTAACGGCAGATCTGAAGACCGTCAATCACCGTTTTTTGGATATCAGCCTGCGGCTTCCCCGGAATATATCCTTCCTGGAACCGGTGGTACGGGCTGAAATCGGGCAGGCACTGAAACGGGGACATGCGGATGTGTTCCTTACGGTTCGCAGCCTTGCGGCTTCCTCCGTGCAGATTGAGGTGGACCGGGATCTGGCCCTGCAGTACCGGGAAGCCGGCCGTGCTTTATGTGAAGCCGTGAACGCAGAAGATGATCTGAGCGTCAGCAGGCTGATGAGCCTGGAAGGGGTTATCACCCTGACTGAGAAGGAAATGGACCAGGGCCTGATCTGCGGATTGTGCGCTGAAGCAGTCCGCTCAGCTGCCGCACAGGTTGTTCTGATGCGCGACAGAGAAGGCGCCCACCTAAAACAGGATCTTCAGAAGCATCTTGAAGCGTCGATGGCGCTCCGGGAAAAAATCCTTGAGCGGGCACCGAATGTTGTGACAGAATACCGCGAAAAGCTCGGTCAACGCCTGAAAGCGCTCCTGACGGAGGGGGCAGATCCCCAGCGGCTGGCACAGGAAACAGCCATTCTGGCGGATCGGTGCGCGATTGACGAAGAGCTGGCCAGGCTGGAGAGCCACTTTATCCAGATGCAAAAGTACCTGGAGACGGAAGGCGAAATCGGCAAGAAAATGGACTTTCTGATTCAGGAAATGAACAGGGAGGCCAATACCATCGGATCCAAAGCTCAGGACGGACAAATCGCCCAGATGGTTGTGGACCTGAAAAGCGAGATTGAAAAACTTCGGGAACAGATTCAGAATGTGGAGTGACTGCGGAAATGAAGTTTATCAATGTGGGGTACGGAAACATGGCGGCGGCTCACCGGCTGATTGCCGTCGTATCTCCGGACGCGGCCCCGGTCCGGAGAATGGTTCAGGATGCGAGAGATGCCGGGCATGTCATTGACGCTACCTGCGGACACAGAACCCGTGCGGTGCTGATTACGGATTCTGAGCACGTGATCCTGTCTCCGCTGCTGCCGGAAACTATTGCTGCGAGGATTGACGGAAAACCGGAGGAAAAAGACGCATGAAGGAAAAACGCAAGGGAATGCTTCTGGTGATTTCCGGACCGTCAGGGGCCGGGAAAGGTACGCTGGTTTCCAAGCTGCTGGACAAGGATCCATCCTTTTCATTTTCGGTCAGCGTGACTACACGCAAACGGCGGGAAAATGAAATAGAAGATGTGCATTACCACTTTATTTCCGAGGAAGAATATGATAAACTGCTGCAGGAGGATGCATTCCTCGAGCATGCCACTGTTCACGGTCATCGCTACGGAACGCTGAAAAAAGAGGTTTGTGAACGGATTGACCGGGGACAGAGCGTTCTGCTGGACATCGATCCTCAAGGTGCCCGTGCTGTTATGGAGAAGGAGAAGGACTGCGTCAGTGTCTTTATCCTTCCGCCGAGCTACCGGGATTTAAAAGCCCGGCTCCATACACGGAACACGGAGGACGAGGAGGAAATACAGCGCAGGCTGAAAAATGCCCGGGGAGAGATTGCACAGATGGGATGCTACCGCTATCTCATTGTGAACGATGACCTGGAGCTGGCGTTTGATCAGCTGGTCGCCATTGTCAGGGCGGAAAAGCATAATTCAATCCGCTATTTCCCGGAAATTGATGAATGAATCAGGAGGAGAAGTCAGAATGTCTATTGTGGATCCCAGTGTCCTGGAACTGCTGAATCATGCGGATAGCCGCTATACCCTTGTTGTGGAAGCCAGCAAACGGGGCCGTGAAATTGTCAACGGAGCCATGCCGATGATTGATGCGGAGGGAATGAAACCGCTGAAAACGGCTGTTGAGGAAATCAACCGAGGCCTGCTCACCTATGATAAACCGACCGAGCTGGAGGAACAGGAATAAATGAATCTGACCGGCAAAAATATTGTGCTGGGCGTTACGGGAGGCATTGCGGCATATAAAAGTGCCGAAATTGTCTCCCGTTTACGTCATTCCGGAGCCAATGTACAGGTCATTATGACAAAGAATGCCACCGAATTCGTTGCGCCGCTGACCTTCCGGACGTTGAGCGCAAACCCCGTATGCGTCAGCACCTTTGACGCGCCGGAGTACTGGAATGTTGAACATGTGGCGCTGGCAAAATGGGCGGAGCTATTTGTTATCGCTCCTGCCACTGCCAATATCCTGGCAAAGATGGCCCATGGCATCGCGGATGATATGCTCAGCACGACGGTCCTGGCTACCAAGGCGCCTGTCCTTGTGGCGCCGGCCATGAATACCGGCATGTGGACCGCTGCCGCAACGCAGGCGAATGTCGCTGTGCTGAAATCCAGAGGGGTATTGTTTTCCGGGCCGGACAGCGGAATGCTCGCATGCGGAGATGAAGGCGCCGGCCGGATGAGCGAGCCGGAGGAGGTTGTCCGCCGGATCGATGAAATCCTTCACGCGAGGAAAGACCTGAACGGACTGAAAATCCTGGTTACCGCGGGGGCGACCCGGGAAAGGCTGGATCCTGTACGATTCATGACCAACGACTCCAGCGGAAAGATGGGCTTTGCTATCGCTGAAGCCGCGCGGGACAGGGGAGCAGAAGTGACCCTGGTTAAAGGGAACACGACTGCATCGGTTCCTTTCGGGGTCCAGCTGGTAGAGATCGAGTCCGCACTGGAGCTGCTGCAGGCAATGAAAAAAAATGTACCCGGGCAGGATGTTGTGATTCAGGCAGCTGCCGTTGCGGATTACCGCCCGGCACAGCCATCCAAGACAAAAATCAAAAAAAAGGCCGGAGAACCTTTCACGCTGCAGCTGACGGAAAATCCGGATATTGCCCGGACCATCGGTGCCATCAAGAAAAAACATCAGGTTTTTGTTGGGTTCGCTGCAGAAACCGATCATGTGAAAAAGAATGCCGAAACAAAGCTTTCGGCCAAAAACCTGGATCTGATTGTTGCGAATGATGTGACCAGACCGGGAGCCGGATTCAATACCGACACCAATATTGTGACGCTGATTACCCATGATTCCTGCGAAGATCTGCCGATCATGAGCAAAAGGAATGTGGCAGAAACAATTCTGGATAAGGTTTTATCGATCCGTACTGGCGAATGACGAAATCCATCCGCCCTTCGAAATCAGCCGTATCAATCCGGAACTGTTTGATCAAAGGGAAGATCCAGTGTGTTGGAACCGTCATTCCAGAGATGATCCAGGCCGTAAAAGCTGCGCTCATCCTGATGGAAAAGATGAACCATGATGCTGCCGTAATCCAGCACAATCCAACGGCCCTCGCGCTGCCCTTCACTGCGGCGCAGGGGCACTTTTTTTTCATTCATAAAGCTTTCGGCATAGTCCGAAAGAGCGGATACCTGGGCAGAGGTCCTGCCGCTGAGAATTACGAGCCAGTCACACAGTACGGTCAGACCGGACACATTCAGGGCAACGATGTCCCGGGCTTTTTTTTCGTATAGAAAGGATGCCAGTTGAAGTACAATTTCCTGATCCTGCATGAAAAACCTCCTGTCATTCATTCTGAAGTCTGTCACATAATAGATGCTGATTTATTTCGCTGCGTCCCTGACCTGGGGAAGACACTCCAGCCAGGCAATGGTGTCCGCCGTTCTGGGGTGAAGTGCCTGCCCTTTGGAACGCACATGGTCCGCAACTCCTCTGAGAGAGAGCAGAAGCGCTTTCTCCAGGGATATGTCTGAAAGAAGGCGCACTTCCTCCAGCAGGGGGAAGGATTCCCGGTTCGGTTCGATAAAATCCGCAAGGCAGATACACATGGCCAGACGGGACATGCCCGCATGACCGGTGTTGTGGAAGGCGATGGCTTCCAGAATTTCGGGATCCTCAATGCCGTAGTGAAGGGAAGCGACCCGGGCGCCTACCAGAGAATGAAGAAGGGCCGGCGATTCCAGGAAGGCAGGATCCTCCGTCAGGTGATACTGAAGGGCGATATCGCGCATCTCCTTCAAGGAAAGACACTTGGCGCAGTCATGAAGCAGACCGGCAGTTTCCGCCCGGACAGGATCAATGCCGTAATGAATCGCGAGTCTCCGGGAAGTATACGCAACGGACAGGGAATGAGCAAAGCGATGGGGACGAAGTGCAGAATTGAGATCGGCAACCCATTCGGCGGCATGATCCATCCGCGGAATAAATCCATAAAGCCCCAGGCAGGTGCAATACTCCTCCACAGAAGGAGGGAGCGGAGAGGCGGGATCGCATCCGTCGGGAGACAGAAGGAACAGATGATCGCCGGGATATTTCTTCTTCAGATAATGAAGAATCCGGGCAGGATCCATTCTTTCCTTTTCCGGCGGCAGGCGGCAGGGCAGGAGCAGCTTGCTTCCGGCACAGGCGATCAGGAGAATCTCCCAAAGTCTTTCCTGCGGAATGCCGCTGGGATCCGGACCGCCGCAGAGGACAAGAAGAATACGATCAGCTGCTCCATCCGCCAGCACAGAGCGGCACAGCTCCAGATGAGCGGAACGGACTGGATGAAAGGGAACAGCCAGAACGCCGATACGCAATGACAAGTGTATTCCTCCTGTAAATGTATTCCAAACCCCTGAAAACATTATAATGCAAACCGGATCCAATTGGAAGAGAAAAAGAATGTTTTTTTGACTGAAAGGGTTGCATTTTATGCTTAAACATGATATTATGCCATGCGATGGTTTTTTAAGGATCCTAAGGGGAGGTGAACCGAGTTGCCGAATATCCAGTCCGCCAAGAAGCGCGTGAAGGTGAGCGAGAAGAAAAACCTGCGGAACCGCATCATCAAGAGCGGTATGCGTACTTCCATCCGTAAGTTTGACGCCGCTGTTGCTGCCGATCCGAGCAATGTTAATGTGCAGTTGTCCGCAACTTCCGCAGTGATTGACAAGGCTGCCGCGAAGGGCGTTATTCATAAGAATGCCGCCAACCGGAAAAAGTCCCGTCTGGCCAAGCAGGCGAACAAGGCTGCTGCGGTCTGAGCGGAATGATTTGCGTGTGATAAACCTCTTTCCATTCGGGAGGGGGTTTCTTTTTTTGTCCGGCGGAGCAGGAAGGAACAGACGCTGATGTTCGTTTTATGAACGAAACCGGGTGATAAACAGCCCGGCATGACAGTTCTTCCGGATACGGCTTGCATCCGGATGCGCGATGCGTGTAAAATATAAGTGATATGCCACAGGCACAGAGAAAGGAAAATGAAGCCATGAAAGACAGAAGAAAAAGAATCATCCGGGGACTGTTTATTCTGATTCTTCTGGCCAGTGTTCTGCTGGTTTCTGCCGCAGCAGCGGAAAAAACCGGCAGGGTTCGCGGCGGATGGCTGATCCTGCGAAGCGCACCTTCCTATTCGGGAAAGCAAATTTCCAGCTATCCTACCGGGACAGTTGTCAGAATTACCGGACAGAGCGGAAAATGGTACGCAGTGGAAGCACCGGACGGGCTGACCGGATATATGCTGGGAAGCTACCTGAAAGTCAGCGGTGATCAGCTGATCGACGGGGAAGAGGCGTGGGTGACCAGCGCGAACGGGCTGAACGTACGCCTTCGCAGCGGTCCGGGCACAAAATATGGAGCGATTGCCTCCTACGCACCCGGAACAAAATGCACGGTTCTTTCAGCCGGAGGAACCTTTTCGCAGATCCGGATCGGAACGATTACCGGTTTCATGATGACAAAATTCCTGACGACAACCAATCCCGGCCAGAGCGGCGGCGGGAGCGGCACCGTCCTGTATGATGTTTATGTGGTCAGCTCCAACGGCGGCGGCGTAAATCTGCGCTCTTCGCCGGCGAAAGGGAATAACGTCATCGGCTTTTACGATGTAGGCACAAAGGCGGGAATGATTACCCCGGGAACCGCCTGGAGCCGGATTGTCATTGACAGCAAAGAAGGGTACATGATGACCCAGTTCCTCTCGAGACAGAAGCCGGGATTACCGGACCCTTCAGGCGGGAGCTATGTAATCAGCTATAACGGGAAAAACATCAACCTTCGCAGCGGGCCGGGGCTTCATTACAGCGTTGTATCCTCCTACGCATCCGGCACTCCGCTGACGGTGCTGAATCCGGGGACGGACTGGTCTTTTATCCGGATTAACGGGACATATGGCTACATGATGAATCAATTCATCATCACGAAATAAGGGAAAAGACGGGTTTCACATTTGTTTCAGAAATATGAAAAAAATGTGAAACCCATCTTTATTTTTTAAACACTGTCATGTATAATATCATTTATAGCGATTTGAGGAGGTGAGCAGATGAACGATGTCATGGGGACGATTCGGAACATGATCTGGAATCTGACTCACAGAATCAGGATAGTTGACCTGTTTGATATTATCATTGTGGCTGTGATTATATATGAGCTGCTGCTCCTGACGCGCCATACCCGCGGCAGCGCATTGCTGAAGGGCCTGACGATGCTGGTTGCCATCGCCCTGATGAGCAGCCTGCTGGGGCTTGTCAGTATGAACTGGCTGATGGGCGCGATTCTGCAGAACGGCGCGATTGTTCTGGTGGTTCTCTTTCAGCCGGAGCTGCGCAAGGCGCTGGAGCGGATGGGACGCAGCCGGGTCTTCAAAAAAAGCAGTACAAAGACGGATGAGGAAGAGAAAGACCTCATTATTTCCGAGATTATGCAGACCATCAAGGATCTGAGCAAACGCCGGGTCGGCGCCCTGATTGTCTTTGAGCAGCAGACGGGACTGCAGGATGTGATTGAGACGGGGACGAAGCTGAACGCAGAAATTTCTGCTCCGCTGCTGGAGAACATCTTTGAGCCGAATACGCCGCTCCACGACGGGGCTGTTGTGATCCGGGACAACGAAATTATGGCAGCTGCCTGCATTCTGCCGCTGGCGGAAGCCAGCGGCGTCAGCCGGGAACTGGGGACCAGGCATCGCGCCGCTGTGGGAATCAGTGAAAACACTGATGCGATCGTGATTGTTGTTTCTGAGGAAACAGGGATTGTCAGCATGGCGAGGGACAGCGAACTGACCCGCCCGCTGACCGTGAAAGCACTGGAAGAGGTTCTGAACGAAATCTATTCATCCAGGGCTCCCCGGGTGTTCTCTTTCCTGAAAAACCTGAAAAAAGAAGCGGAGGGCGGGACAGATGAGTAAAGCGTCCTTTGCAGCCAGGATTAAACCGATCGGAAAAAAGATCTTTATTCTGTTGCGGCATGTCGCTCTTCATAACGGATGGGTCAAGCTGCTCGCACTGCTGATTTCCCTCGTTCTGTGGACAGGGCTGATTTCACAGGATGACACGCTGACCCGTGATAAGACCTGGCAGAACGTAAATGTTACCGTGAACGGCAGCGACACGCTGAAACGGAACGGATACATTGTGGTCAGCGACATGGAAGATGTGTTGTCCAACGTGGCTGTAACGGCCGCTGTGCCGCAGAAACAGTACGAATCAGCCGAAGTGTCTTCCTATAATATCCGGATTGACCTTTCCAGAATTAACGGAACAGGAACGCAGGAAGTGAAAATTCTGAGCACCTCCAGCGGAACATACGGAAAGGTTACAAATACCGTTCCGTCTGTCCTGAATGTGGAAGTGGAGGAATACCTGGTCCGCCAGCGGATACCTGTTACGGTAACCATCGGCGGCGAGTATCAGAACGGTTGGTATAAGGACTGGTATATGCCCAGTCCCAGTGTGGATCCTCTGCTTGTAGCGGTCAGCGGCCCCCGGAGCATGGTTCAGAACGTTCTGAAGGCCAAGGTGGAGCTGGATCCTGAAACCATTGATTGGGCTGAAGGATCCATGCTGTGCACAGGTATGATACGGCTTTACGACCGTTCCAACGAGGCGATCGAAAGCCCGCTGCTGGATATCACAACGGAAGGCCTGACGATTGATACCGTCCTGATTGAAGGAACTATTCTTCCTGCCAGATCTTTTGACCTGAGCGATTTCTTTGAGCTGCAGGGCCGGGTGAAGGATGGATATGCTGTATCCTCCGTTCGTGTGAGTCCCGAAAATATCAAGGTTGCAGCCAAGTCTGACGTGCTCGAACAGCTGACTGACCTGACGACTGAGAAAGTCATCAATGTGGACGGACTGGATGAAACCGCTGTTTTCCAGATGAAGATACAGAAACCGTCGGATGATGCTGTTCTGTCCAGTGATACCGTGACGGTGACGGTAGAAATTGAACCGGTGGAAAGCGCTGCCCCGGAAGAATGGGCTGTGCAGCCCGGGAAATAATCGGAGACGGACATGGGTAGTTTTTCCAATACAGTTTTCAGCATCCTGCTGGGATGGCTGCAGATTCTGGTTTCCATGATCTGGTCTGCACTGACGGAGAAAGACGGTCATTCCTTTCTTGAATTTATCGGGAACCATTGGCTGATCCTTGCGGCAGTGCTCTGCGCGATCGGGCTTGCTGCGGATTTTACCGTTTATCTGTTCAGATGGCAGCCCTATAAGGTCTGGAAAACCTTCCGAAAACGGATCCGGAACCGGCGGGAAGAAAAACAGGCAGCCCTCAATCAGGAGGAAGAGAATATCAGTGAGCCCTCCTTCCATTACAGTTCCGGACCTGAGACAGAAGATGAAAATGAACACGCTGAAGCGCCGGCTGCCGACATGATGCAGGAGGATGAGATCGGGTCCCGGAGGCGGCCTGTAAACCGACGGCGGAACAGATTCCGGATGGAGCATCTCCTTGGTGAGGATCCGGAGGAGGGAAGTTTTCATTATGCTTCTCCCCAGCCGATAATAGATCAGAAAGAGGCCTATCATTCCCCGGTTTATCCGGAAAAATGGACAGGGAGCAGAAATCAGGAATCATGACCAGTTTTTTCAGCAGATATCGCTTTGTTGTAATGACCGGCAATTACGGAAGCGGAAAAACAGAAATATCCCTGAATGCGGCGATAAATTCCTCCGGGGAAGGGAAGAGAACAACGATTGTCGATCTGGACATTGTGAATCCCTACTTCAGAACCGGAGAGAAGGCAGAACTTCTTCAGCAGGCGGGAATCCGCGTGCTGATGCCTACTTATGCCCTGACAACGGTGGACATTCCTGCTCTTCCGGCGGAAATACAAAGTGTATTTGAGGTTCCTTCCGATCATGTCATTTTTGACGTAGGCGGGGATGATACCGGAGCGGCAGCACTGGGCCGCTACTATCCTTCCTTTCTGAAGAACCGGGGAAAAACCCTTACCGTCCTTGTTGTTAACTGTATGCGCCCCCTGACGATGGAAAAGGATGAAATTCTGGAGCTTGCGGGACGAATCGAGAACAGGGGAAGGCTTCCGATCGACCTGATGATCAACAATACAAATCTCGCTCAGCAGACAACGCCCGAGATGATTGAGCGGGGTGAAGAGATTATTCTCGCGTGCGCGGCGGAAAAAGGAATTGATAAAGTTTATACCTCCGGGCAAAAATCTGTCCTGGACAAATGCAGGCTCCGGACGCCGGTGATTCCTATCGAAAGATATATGGTTCCGGAATGGATGGAGGAACAGGAATGATCGATCTGCCGGTTTCTTTTCTCCGAAGGATGGAGAACCAGCTGGGAAAAGAGATGCCTGACTTCCTTCATGAGATGGAACGCCCCTATGTACGGGGAATACGGATTAATCAGTATAAAACCTTCAGGGGAATGGAGAACTATACTGCCGGAGGACGCATTCCATGGGCGGAAGACGGATATTTTCTTCCAGGACCGAGCAGAGCAGGAGCTACCGTTTTTCACGAAGCAGGGGCTTTTTATCTTCAGGAGCCTGCCGCTATGCTTCCGGGAGAGGTTATGAACGCACATCCGGGAGAATGGATTCTGGATCTGTGCGCTGCGCCCGGCGGAAAATCCACCCAGATCGGACTGAAACTGGCCGGTGAGGGAATAATTGTCTGCAATGAACCTGTATATAAACGGGCGCAGGTCCTCAGCCGTAATATTGAACGGATGGGAATTCCCAACAGCGTGGTTACCTGTGCGTTCCCTTCCGATCTGCCGCAATCCTGGAACGAACTGTTTGACGGTGTGCTGGCGGATGTTCCCTGCTCCGGAGAGGGCATGTTCCGAAGGGATCCGCTGACCTGTACAGAATGGTCCGCGGCCAAAACAGAAGGATGTGTCAAAAGGCAGCGGGAAATCCTGAAGGAAGCGGCCCGGCTGGTCAGGCCCGGCGGAAGACTGGTTTATTCCACATGCACGTATAATCCGGAAGAAAATGAAGGAATGGTCGAATGGTTTTTAAAAAACCACCCGGATTTTTCTGCAGAGCCTTTCACGCTGCCCGGCGCGTCCGGGAAGGATGGGATGCTGCTGTGCCTTCCGCACCGCATGAAGGGAGAAGGACAATTTGTTGCCCTGATGAGAAAAAGAGGAAACGGATTGCGACGTGAAGCCGGCAAACCCTTTGACGGGATTCCGCCGGCGGAGATCAGCATGCTGATGAATACTGTTCCGGGTATCCAGATGCCCGGGCGGAAAGCCGGAAATGCATTGATCCGTATCTCTGAATGCCCCGACATCAGAGGAATACAGCTGCTTCGGGCCGGGCTCAGGATTGCTGAATACAATGGAAAAAAAATCATACCGGATCATGCGGCTGCGCTGTGCTTCCTCGCACCTTCAGCACAGGAGGCGGAACTGGATCCCGGGGAAACCTCGGATTACCTGGCCGGCCGGGAAATCTGTCATCCGGGCAGCGGATGGATCCTTTTAAAATACCGCGGCCTGGCGCTCGGATGGGGAAAGGGCAGCGAGGGAAGAATCAGGAATCATTATCCAAAAGGGCTGAGAAAGGAAAATATCCTGACAGACGCCGAATAACCGGCGGGATTTGCTTGTGAAATTGTTTGTTTATAAAGATTTTTCTTGACTTCAAACATCAGATGCGATATTATACACGTTGGCATCAAAAGCTCCGCTAGCCCCGGTAGCTCTTGAAACTGTTTCCCGGCATGCGACCATCATGGCGGGAGCGACCAAATAGCTGGGAGGAAAATCCTTTGAAAACATTTATTCCGAAGACGGCAGACATTGACCGCAAGTGGTATGTCGTTGATGCAGAGGGATTGGTGCTGGGCCGGCTGGCCAGCCAGGTTGCGAACATCCTGCGCGGCAAGAATAAGCCGATCTACACCCCCAATATGGATACCGGTGACTATGTTATTATCGTAAACGCGTCCAAGGCTGTTCTGACCGGCAAAAAGCTGGATCAGAAGGTTTACTATCATCACAGCGGATATGCCGGCGGACTGAAGGAAACCAAGTACCGGAAGCTGATGGCTGAAAAACCTGAATTTGCTGTGAGACATGCTGTGATCGGTATGCTGCCCAAGGGGCCGCTGGGCCGTCAGATGGCTAAAAAACTGAAAGTCTACGCCGGTGCCGAGCATGATCAGGCTGCCCAGAAGCCTGAAGTGCTGGACCTGAAGTGATGAGACGCGGAAAGGAGTAAGAGATATGGCAAAGGGAGAATATAGTGCTGTCGGCCGTCGCAAGAAGGCTGTTGCCCGCGTACGTCTGGTATCCGGCGATGGAAAAATCGTGATTAACAAACGCGATATCGACAATTATTTTGGACTGGAAACCCTGAAGATGACCGTTCGTCAACCCATGAATCTGACCAATGTCGGAAATTTTGATGTGATGGTCAATGTTAAGGGCGGTGGCCTGACCGGTCAGGCTGGCGCAATTCGCCACGGTATCAGCCGCGCATTGTGCAAGGCGGATCCTGAGCTTCGCGGAACCCTGAAGAAAGCCGGTCTGCTGACCCGTGATCCTCGTATGAAGGAACGGAAAAAGTACGGCCTCAAGGCTGCTCGCCGCGCTCCGCAGTTCAGCAAGCGTTAAATCGATTGCACCGAGTTCCGGAAATGGAGTCATTTCCGGGACTTTTTTTATTTGTTGTGACTGGTCCGAATGAGGATGTACAGGAAAAAAACTTGTATCCGGAGAGAAAGGAAAATAGAATATGGCTAAGAATAACGAGAGTAAATAAGGAGTGATTCCATGCAAAAAAGAAAAAATCTTCTTCTTCTGCTGTCCCTGATCCTTCTTGCTGCCGCAGCGGCTGTTCCGGCTATTGCGGAATTAGCTACGGAAACGGCTGAAGGGGCGGCTGAGACGGCAAACCCCTTTATCAACACCTTCTGGTCACTGGTTCCGCCGATTATCGCCATTTTTCTTGCACTACTGACAAAGGAGGTTTATTCCTCCCTTTTTGTCGGCGTCATTGGCGGCGCACTGATGCTGAATAATTTTAACCTTGAAAATACGATGAACCGGGTTTTCAGCGGTGGATTTATTACCTCGGTCACAGATGCCTACAATATGGGAATTCTTGTATTCCTGGTACTTCTGGGGATGATTGTCTCGCTGATCAACAGTGCCGGAGGCAGCAAGGCGTTTGGACAGTGGGCGGAAACCCATATCAGAACGAGGGCCGGAGCCCAGCTTGCCACGATTTGCCTGGGTATTCTGATTTTTATTGACGATTATTTCAACTGCCTGACGGTAGGCAGCGTTATGCGGCCTGTGACGGATAAGCATAAAATTTCACGCGCAAAGCTGGCCTACCTGATTGACGCGACAGCTGCACCGGTCTGCATCATTGCCCCGGTCAGTTCATGGGCCGCTGCGGTAGCGGGATTCGCGGAAGACGGAAAAGGATTGAACCTGTTTATCCGGGCTATCCCTTATAATTTTTACGCGCTGCTGACCATTGTCATGATGATCTGCATTGTCAAAATGAAAATCGAATACGGGCCCATGAAGCGCTTCGAAAGAAATGCCGTTGAAAAAGGCGATCTTTTCAGCGGAAAGAATCCGTATGAAAATTCTGAGACAAAAGAAGTAGGTCAGGGGGAAAAGGGCAAAATCAGCTATCTGCTTGTTCCGGTTATTCTGCTGATCGTTTTCTGCGTCCTCGGCATGATCTATACCGGCGGTTTCTTCAGCGGAACAGGTTTTGTGGAAGCTTTTTCCAATTCAGATGCATCCGTCGGCCTGGCGCTGGGATCCTTCTTTGCGATTTTTATCACAGCCATCTTCTATCTGATTTCCGGCGCAATGAAGTTCCGGGACATGATGGAAGCACTGCCAAACGGATTCAAGGCGATGGTTCCTGCGATCCTGATCCTGATTTTTGCCTGGACGCTGAAGGACATCACCATTGATCTTGGCGCAAAGGAATATGTATATCAGGTGGTTAACGGCAGTGCAAAGGGTTTCCAGAATTTCCTTCCTGCCATTATCTTTGCGGTGGCCTGCCTGCTGAGTTTTGCGACCGGAACCAGCTGGGGAACTTTCGGCATGCTGATTCCGATCGTTCAGAGCGTTTTCCCGGCAGGAAACGCGCTGTCCATCGTCTGCATTTCCGCATGCATGGCCGGAGCGGTCTGCGGCGATCACTGCTCGCCGATCTCCGATACAACCATCATGAGCTCTGCCGGCGCACAGTGCGACCATGTGAATCATGTCAACACCCAGCTGCCCTATGCCATGACCTGCGCAGCGGTATCCTTCGTCGCCTATATCTTTTCCGGCTTTGTGCCGAACTGGTATATTTCCCTTCCGGTGGGAATCCTGCTGATGATCGCTGTTACCGCAAGCATCAAATTCCTGCAGCGAAAAAAAGCATAAATCTGCTGAATCATATCTGATTTATTATCATCTTTGCCTGCAGCCGGGTCTTTCACAGGGGACCCGGCTGTTTTTCTTGAACAAAAACAAAGAGCGCTGTATAATGAAAACAGGTATTTTAAATTTGCAGGATTTGGAGGACAAGGCCATGATTGAATGGAAAAATCTTGATACATTAGCGGCTTTCCGGCAGATGAAAGAAGAGAACCGGAAAGTTGACCTGACGGAAACCATGGCTGGCGAAGACGGAGTACGGCGTGTTCGGAATTACCAGATTCCTATGGCGGCGGGATTAACCTATTCCTATGCTGCGAAACAGGTTGATGACACCATCCTGTCGCATCTGAAGGATCTGGCTGAGGAATGCGGCCTGGCAGACAAGTTTGCGGAGCTGTATAACGGAGCAGTCATTAACACGGGTGAAAAACGCCGGGTGCTTCATCAGCTGACAAGGGGTCAGCTTGGAAATCCGGTGGTATCCGACGGCGTGGACAAAAGAGCTTTTTATGCGGAACAGCAGCAGCGGATTGCCGGTTTTGCCAGGCGTATCCATTCCGGAGAGATTACAAACGAGAAAGGGGAGCCTTTCACTACAGTCGTCCAGATCGGTATCGGCGGGAGCGACCTGGGTCCGAGAGCCATGTATCTTGCCATGGAGAACTGGGCGAAGAAAAACGGCTGCTTCCGTATGAAAGCTGAATTTATCAGCAATGTTGATCCGGATGATGCTGCAGGAGTCCTTGGAGAGACAGATGCAGCCCACGCGATTTTTATCCTCGTCTCCAAAAGCGGGACCACGCTGGAAACACTGACCAACGAAGCCTTTGTCAAGAATGCGCTGACGGAAAAGGGGCTTGATCCTGCCAAACATATGATTGCTGTTACCAGCGAAACCTCTCCGCTGGCAAAGAGCGCCGATTACCTGGCCGCGTTCTTTATGGATGATTTTATCGGCGGACGCTATTCCTCCACCTCCGCTGTCGGCGGAGCGGTCCTGTCCCTTGCTTTCGGTCCGGAAATATTTGAACGATTCCTGAACGGCGCTGCAGAAGCGGACCGGACTGCCGCCCGGAAAGATCCCTTCCAGAATCCTGCAATGCTGGACGCACTGATCGGCGTATATGAAAGGAATATCCTTGGGTATCCTTCCACTGCCGTACTGCCCTACAGCCAGGCTTTGAGCCGGTTCCCTGCACATCTGCAGCAGCTGGATATGGAATCCAACGGCAAGAGTGTGAACCGCTTCGGCGAAGTGCTGGATTATCCCACCGGCCCGGTGATCTTCGGTGAACCCGGAACGAACGGGCAGCATTCTTTCTATCAGCTGCTTCATCAGGGAACAGATATTATTCCTCTGCAGTTTATCGGCTTCCGCGCCAGCCAGCTGGATTCAGACGTCCTGATTCAGGGAACGACGAGCCAGCAAAAGCTTTGTGCGAATGTTGCCGCCCAGATCATGGCTTTTGCCTGTGGAAAGCAGGATGAAAACCGGAACAAATGTTTTGCCGGCAACCGTCCGTCCAGTATCATTATCGGCGACAGTCTGACGCCGGAAGCGCTGGGAGCTCTGCTGGCTCATTTCGAGAACAAGGTAATGTTCCAGGGCTTCCTCTGGAACCTGAACAGCTTTGATCAGGAAGGAGTTCAGCTTGGGAAGGTTCTGGCAAAACGTGTACTGGCCCACGATACAGACGGCGCACTGAAGGCCTTCAGTGATCTGCTGAATATTTGAGCACAATGGATGACAAAAAGGGTTTCCGATTATTTCGGAAACCTTTTTTGTCAGGCCTGAACAGTCCTGAAAGCAGCCGCGCGGCCCAGGCGGTTCATGACGGCAAGGCCGATGCCTTCCGGGGGAACCACCTCACTGAAGACGGATTCCATGCCTTCCTCGTCCAGCTGCCGAAGGGTGAAAAACAGGCGATGGGCAATGTCTTCCATTTTTTCCCGGGAGCCGATATCATGGGGCGAGCAGTCCTGCAAAAGGTCCAGATGTTCTGTGAAGCACAGAACGCAGGCTTTTTTGCCGGATGCGGTTTCCCGCAGGTACATCTTCCTCATCAGGGCCAGAACTTTCTCGTCTTCTCCCTCCACCAGGGTGACCGATGCTTTAGGCGCATAATGCTTGTATCTCATTCCGGGAGATAAGGCTTTCTCACCCGCTTTCAGCGGACGCAGGATGCTGCCGGCCAGCGCAACATCCGTATGAAGAACGTTTTCAAGCATTTCCCGGGTAATGCCGCCTGGCCGCAGGATCGTTGGAGTGCCGTGGCAGAGATCCAGCACGGTGGATTCCACGCCGACCTCACAGGGACCGCCGTCCAGGATCAGCGGAATCCTGCCCTGCATATCCTCCAATACGTGGGATGCAAGGGTAGGACTGGGTTTTCCGGAGGAATTGGCTGAGGGTGCAGCAATCGGAAGATCACAGGCCCGCAGCAGGGCGGCCGCAACCGGATGGGAAGGCATACGGATGGCTACTGTGGGAAGGCCGGCTGTCACTTCGTCCGGAACGGAGGACTTTTTTTTGAACAGCATCGTCAGGGGACCGGGCCAGAAAGCTTCCATCAGGGGGACTGCTTTTTCAGGCACCGTACAAAGGTGTTCCAGCTGAGCTGTGCTGTGAATATGTACAATCAGCGGATTGTCAGCCGGACGGCCTTTTGCTTTGAAAATGGACAGGACTGCCTCCGCATTTCCTGCGTCCGCTCCGAGACCGTATACCGTTTCGGTCGGAAAGGCAACAAGCTGCCCTGAGTGAAACAGTTTAGACGCCAGGGCGATGGATTCCTGATTTGAAGGCAGAAGCAATGTTTCCAATTCAGATTTCACTTCCAGTTTGTTTGATTTGAGCAATTTTTCCTGTTTTTTCCGCCAGACGGAGTGCATCAATGAAAGGGGCAAGCTCTCCGTTCATGACCGTTGAGACACGATTGACTGTCATGGCGAGGCGGTGATCCACCACGTAATCATGATTGAAATAGTAGGTGCGGATCCTCTCACTTCGGTCACCCCAGCGGATCTGGCTTTTTCTGTCCGCATCCCTGGAGTCTTTATCTTCCCGGATTTTCCGATCCAGGAGACGGGAACGCAGCACCTTCATTGCTTTTGCTTTATTCTCCAGCTGGCTGCGTTCATCCTGGCAGGTGACAACTGTATTGGTTGGTATATGCGTAATCCGTACGGCGCTGTCGGTCGTATTCACGCCCTGCCCGCCGTGTCCGGATGCATGAAAGACATCAATCCGAAGATCCGACGGACTGATTTCCACCTCCACATCCTCGGCTTCCGGAAAAACCGCTACGGTCACAGTGGAAGTATGAATCCTTCCTCCGCTTTCCGTTACCGGGACACGCTTCACACAGTGAATCCCGCTTTCAAATTTCATGCGGGCGAAGGCATCCGGGCCCGTCATCATGATTAAGGCCTCATTTACGCCGCCCAGATCGGTGTCATTCAGCGAAAGGATGCTGGCCGTCAGCCCGTTCCGGTCCGCGTACTTCAGATACATCCGCAGCAGATCTCCCGCAAAGAGGGCTGCTTCATCGCCACCGACACCGGCACGTATTTCCAGAATCACATTCCGCGAATCCAGCGGATCCGGCGGAATAAGAAGAATTCTCAGTTCCTCTGTCAGGTTCTTGATCATTCCGGACAGGGATTCGATCTCCGACTCCGCTGCATCAGATAAAACCGGATCCGCGAGCAATTCGCGGGCCTCTTCCAGATGGCGCTCCGCGGCCAGGTATTCCGCATATTTATCGGCAATCGGCTGCAGGGTATTCCGCTCCTTCAGGCAGGCCTGGTACTTTTCAAAGTTTCCGGCGACTTCAGGCTGGACAATTTCCTCGTTCAGTTCCTCGTACCGGTTCACTATTTCCTTCAGCTTTTCAAACATCTGATTTCCTCCGGGCGGCAGAAACCGCCATCAGCATCCGGGGTATTCCGTTAAAATCATTCCGAAGGGTTATATCTGAAAAACCGGCCGATGAAAGAAGCGATGCAACGGCATCCGCCTCGCCGTACCCGAGCTCCAGGAACAGGCAGCTTTTCTCCTTCAGGATCCGTGAAGCCTGCTCCGCAATCCTGCGGTAAAACGACAATCCATCCGCTCCGCCGTCCAGCGCGATTCCGGGTTCCCGGAGTACTTCCGGCTGCAGCCGGATGCATTCTTCAGAAGGAATGTACGGCGGGTTGGAAACAACACAATCAAAGAAATCCTGCGGCAGTCCCGCTGTCAGATCACCCTGATGCAGAGCGACCTGCAGTTGAAGGCGGGAAGCATTGCAGGAGGCGACATCAAGGGCTTCCGCAGAGATATCAGACAGCGTGACAGCGGCAGACGGGCGTTCCGCCGCGATGGAAAGTCCGATGCAGCCACTGCCGCAGCATAGGTCCAGCACAGAGAAGGAGCCGGATTCAGGAAGTGTATCCAATACCCAGCGGCAAAGCTCCTCGGTTTCGGGGCGCGGGATCAGTACCCGCGGGTCCACCTGGAAGGAGCGGCCCAAAAAAGGTGTTTCCCCTATAATGTACTGCAAAGGCTCTCTGCGGATTCGTCGGTTCGCCATGGAAAAAAAGGAATCCACCTGGTCCT